>Ga0316205_10000963_pt1 | contig 41519 bp, 37 predicted proteins | sample 3monthpyrite_MG_FD_204941 | JGI IMG/M metagenome (GOLD analysis project Ga0316205, IMG submission 204941) | Microbial mat bacterial communities from mineral coupon in-situ incubated in ocean water Damariscotta River, Maine, United States -... | ecosystem: Environmental > Aquatic > Marine >...
GCAGTCAGGAGTTTGGAGAAGAAGAACAGCTGTTGTGGTCGATGGTACCCGACACCATCAAGGATCACAGCCTTCTTGTTCTGACGATGGCGGATCAGCAACTGATGAGGGGCGTGCTGACAGACAATATCGACCGGCTTAACCCCATCGTGGCCGAAGAATTCCTGGGCCTGTTTCCCGTGGCAACCATTCAGGGGATCACCGCTCAAACCTGCGCCGACACGGTGAATGACGAGCTTTGGGCGTCGAGTGGTGGTAAACATCTGATGGATCTGCTGGCACGGCAGGTTCGGCAGGGTCGCAACGCCGATTTCGACCAGGCGCGCATTTTCATGGATCGTCTGGCAATGCGGATGCCGCACGTCGCGACGCCTGATACCGCGTCATCTGTCGCAAACCAGGTAACCGAAAAGCCCGACACCCCTATGCAGGAGACCGCTGTAAGCAACGTTGCGCAAGCTGACATAGTGGCCGACACCGAGGCTGTCGCAGTCCTGTCAGAGGCCGTGGATCTGCTGCAAAAACACTCTGCCCGCATGCTGGATGAAATGGACGATTCTGAGGAACTGGATACAGATCGCATTTTGACCGAGTGCACAGACGCGATCCATTCGGTTTCGGACCTTCTGCTATCGTCCGGGAACGATGACCCGGCGAAACAGGCCATGAACGATGACGTTCAGGAAGGCGAAGAAATGCTGATGCTGTTTCAGCTTGAGCGCGGAGAGGATGCGGCGCTGGATGCCGTCACATTGATGCTGCAAATTCGCAAGGAACTCTCTCAGAATCTGGCGGTTTGACGCAGGGTTCGACCAAGTTTTGCACTCACGCTTGCCCCATTGTCACCACATTCGAATGACATTTTCGGCGTAAGTGTGCTTTGCGCAAAATGGGTGTGTGATTGGGAGAAAGTCGTCCCTGCGATACGCAGAAAAACGGGTGCTGAATGAACGCCGAATTGAAAATTGATCCAACGACCGAAATCCGATCGTCATCCGGGCCAACCAATCTCAGGGCTGGCATGGAGGCCCTTTCTGCGTTCGCCAGGGATGCAGAGGAGCTTGAGCTTGCCCTGCATCAGTTGGAACAGGTTTCCAGCGATGCATCGCGCAAACCCGTTCAGAGATTAAAGAAGGAACTGGCCGCGTTCGAGCCGAGTATCACGGTGCTGGGACAAGTCAAGGCGGGCAAGACGGCGCTGATCAACGCGATGGCAGGCTGGGCCGACCTGCTTCCCTCGGACGTGAACCCCTGGACATCGGTTGTGACGTCTCTTCACCTTAATCCGGCCGATGATCGCGCGGAAACCGGCGCAAAATTCCAGTTCATGACCGAGGATGAATGGGATCGTCTGACCACGAAAGGCGGGCGTCTGGGCGAGTTGGCAGATCGCGCCGGTGCCGAGGGCGAACTCCACAAGATCGAAGAACAGATCAACGAGATGCGCGAAAAATCACGCGCACGATTGGGCCGGCATTTTGAGTTGCTGATGGGTCAGGAGCATGAATACAGCTATTTCGACAAGAACCTGCTGGAGCGTTACATCTGCCTTGGCGACGATTTCGATGTGGACGCGCCCGGTGGCGTAACAGGCGAACAGGGCCGTTTTGCCGATATCACCCGCTCGGCTGAACTGTATCTCAACTGCCAGACCGTGCCCTACCGGCTGTGCATCCGCGACACGCCGGGGGTGAATGACACCTTCATGATGCGCGAAATGGTGACGATCAAGGCGGTGCGCGAAAGCCGCATCTGCGTCGTCGTGCTGTCGGCCACGCAAGCCCTGACCTCGGTCGATATGGCGTTGATCAGAATGATCACCAACCTCAAGTCGCGCGAGGTCATCATCTTCGTCAACCGGGTCGATGAACTGTCCGACCCTGACAGTCAGATTGTCGAAATCGAAAGCAGCATTCGCGAAACGCTGAAAGCGCATCACGGACCTGAGAACGCAGAAATCATCTTCGGCAGCGCCTATTGGGCCAACAAGGTCCTGAGCGGCGAACTTGACGGTATGGAAGATAGCAGTGTCGATGCGTTGCTGTCCCTGACCGAGGCGGTGCTGGGGACCACGATGATTGATGGGCCCGCGAACGAGCTGGTTTGGGAAATGTCAGGCCTGCCGCGCCTGATGCGGGCCTTGTCCGGTCAAATCGTGACAAGCCTTGGAACGCCCCTGCTGAGAAAACTGGCCTCATCGGCGATTGCCATTGCGACCTCGCAAAAGGCCGCGCGAAGTGCGGTCATCGAAGGCAGTGACTTTGCGTCTGACATGAGCATGTACGACGTCCGCGATGCGTTTTCCCGCATCGAAAAGGACAGTATCGAGACGTTGGACAAGGCCATGTCCGAGCTGTTTTCAGACTATCATCATCGGGCTGATCGCGCCCACACCAATTTCATCGAACGCGCGACACATTCGCTGCTTGGGCACCTGGAAACCCACGGGGATGAGCATGTCTGGGAATATGATCCTGCCGGGCTGCGGATGCTTTTGCGCTCGGCCTATTCGTCGATGGGAAGCAAGGCGCGCAAATCAGCAGAAGAGATTTATGAAAAGGCGCTGAGTGACGTGGCGCATTTGCTGTACCGGGGCTTTGGCCCTGCGGTTGAGGGTATTCAGATCGCCGTGCCGGACGTGCCGCAAATCCCGTCGCCTGTCGCCCTGGGACAGACCATCGCGCTTGATTTCAATGACCGGTGGTGGAGCATGTGGTGGCGCCGCACCCGCGGATACCAGGCCTTTGCCAAGCAATTCCGCAAGCTCATCAGCGCCGAGACCGAAGACTTCATGACCCAGATGAAAGATGTTCAGACGGCAGACATCCGCACGGCGCTGACCGTCGAACTGGAGCATTTTCTGGAAGAGCAAAACGCCATCCTGCATGACCTGATGTCGGGCGAGCATCGCAAGGAGGGCGCGGAAAAGCTTTTCCAAACAACAGACTACGCACGCCAGAACGAGCGGCTCGACACCGCGTTAGACACTCTGCGCCGCTACGTGACATGACCAAGGAGATCACCGTGACAAATGCCGATACCAGCATGGGGACCCCCCGCCGCAAGACCCGCCTGGCCCTGATGGGTGAATTCAGCGCCGGCAAAAGCACCCTGTCCAAGCTTCTGCTGGGGGATGCACCCCTGCCCGTCAAGGTCACTGCAACGCGCCTTCCGCCGGTCTGGATTACTCATGGCAACAATGCGGCCTTTGCCGTCGGGCATGACGGAACAGAAACCCCGATCAATATCGACGAAATTGATCAGGTACGGATCGAAGACACGCGTATGATCCGGCTGTTCAACCCGTCCGAGACGCTGGAAATCTGTGATCTGATCGACATGCCGGGCATTTCTGATCCGAACATGTCTTCCGAGACCTGGTTGTCGGTCATGGATGAGGTCGACAATGTGGTCTGGTGCACCCAAGCCACGCAGGCCTGGCGTCAATCCGAGGCCGCGACATGGGAACAAATCGCCGCGCGGACCAATGGTGACAATATCCTTCTGGTGACGCAGGTCGACAAACTGCGCTCGGAGCGGGATCTGGACCGTGTCCTGATGCGCACGCGCAAAGAAACCGAGGGGCAGTTCAAACATGTTTTCCCCCTTTCGATCATCGACGCGGTCGCGGCCGGGGATGATGAAGCAAAATGGACAGCAAGCGGTGCCGCAGATTTCATCGACACCCTTGTCGAGTATCTGATGTACCCTTCCCCCAAGCCGCAGAATACTGATATTGCGGATGCCGCACCCACAGCTGAACCCTCGCACAGCGTCGAGCAGTTCGATGCACCCGAAGAACCGGCCGCAGACCAAGTCGCAACGCCGGACGCGCCTGCACACTACAGTGCAACCAGCGTGGTTCCGAAACGTGTGCGGGTGCTGACCGAGATGCGTGGCAGGACTGAACGCCCGTCGAGGGCCGATATGGCAACCGCGTCATGACGTTAACGACACACAGGAGCGCCGAATGAGTCTTTCAGACCGCCTGGATGAGTTGCGCCAGGGCGTGCCCGGATGCACGCTGGTTTCATTCGGTGAGTTGTCTTCAGGCCTTGCCCTGCGCACCAGCGCGTCCAAACCCTATAAACACGAATATCTGGAAGAGATCCTGCAGCAGGCCAGCGTCAACTTCTCCCTGTCTGACTTCATGGCAAGCGAAAACGATCTGGTTGTCGTCGCAACGCCGGATGAGGTGCGTATTTTCGTCCGCTCAAGCGCGGAAAACACCGATATCATCTGCTGTGTGTGCAAAAACGCCTCAGAGGTGCCGCAAGTGGTCCATTCGGCCCGGCAACTTCTGACCGAGATGTCGAGGGCAGCCTGATGTATGCCTCGTCCAATGCCCACAAATCAGGACATAGTGAAGTGGCCCATCGTCTGCGCGGCGTGATCGAGCGTTTAACGACGCCCCGCGAGGCGCTGTGCGAAGAAAGCGGTCTCGCAGCACCCGGTTTCAAAGAATTGATTGAATGTCTGGTGCGGGAAATCGATGAAACCGTTTTGCCGCGACGGCTGGCTTTGTTTTCAGGCGATGATGCTGTTGCCACCATGGTCGTATCCAACCGCCGGTTGCTGGAGCTGGACATTGATGGTCGCAAAGTCGGCATGGACGCAAACAAAGATGCCTCGCCCGAAACCGTTGCCTGTGCCTATGCACATGCGCTCAAGACCCTCAGCGCCCGGTCTGGCCCGTTGGTTCTGCGCATGGTTGGCCGGGCCCCGCAGGCCTTGACCAGCAGCGAAGCGTGTTCGGCGCGCCATCTGGCCGAGTTCAGCGAAACACCCTATCTCAAAAACCGCCTCAGGACTTTCCTGAAACAGTTTCACACAGCGTCTCACGGTTGGATATTTCGGGCGGGTGATGGCGACGTCGTCGGGCACGATCCGGATGAAGAGATATTCAAATCCCTGACCGCGCTGGAGCAGAAAGTCAGATCGCAAGCGGACTCAAGAAAGGGGTTTCGCCAGTTGGACAGGCCAACACCACTTTGCGTGGCATTTTCCATTTCAGATAACATTCAGGCGATGGTGGTATCGGATGGCAATGATCTGTTGGTCGCCGCGCTTTCGCATTCGGACATGACGCGAGCCCTGCAGCAGTGGAGTGCGATTTACGGGCGGCACAGCCCCGACACCGCGGCCTGACACACGTTATCCGGGGGTGCTGAATTCCCGCATTCCCTAGGGCTGTGCGGTTGCAGAGCGCGACATTTATGAATCAATCGAAGCTATTTCCGGGGGATTCCCGAAGAAAAATCGCTGTGGTGGTGGACTTGGTTCCACAAAATAAGGCATAAGTAAGGCAACGACCTGCAATACAGCGAGCATGGATGAACCGCACGTGGATGCCTTTTCAGGCAGAGTCTGAAACCACCACGACGTTGCGCAACCAGACAATTTCAGCTGAGGCTCGATACGTCGATCCAAAGCCACGAGTAACAAGTTCTCAAGCGCAAAACAAAGACGTCAGGACTGATTCCGCTGATCGGGTCAGATCGAGTACGCTTACCTTTCGCAATATGCATGAACATGGTGTTTTGCTGACGAAATACCTTGAGGCCAGAAAGGCGATCTTCCTGGATAAGTTTGGCTGGTGTGTTTCGGAAACCGACGGGATGGAGTTTGACCAGTATGATACGCCATTTGCGCATTGGGTGATCCTGCACCAGTTCGGCGAAATCCTGGGGGGCGTGCGTATGCTTCCTACGACGGCAAAATGCGGTGTTTACAGCTATATGCTGCGTGATGCGCAGCTTGGTTTGCTGCAGGATTTACCCACCGATATTCTGTTCTTTCCCGCCCCCGTTGAGCACAATGTCTGGGAGGCCACGCGGTTTTTCATCGCCGATTCCGTGCCCGCCACCCAGCGCCAGAATGTCCAGTCCCTTCTGTTCCGCGCGATGAGCCGGGCAGCCGTGGAAAACGGGGGGACTTACATCCTGGGCGTTGTACCTGCCGTCTGGTCACGGTGGGCACGGCGCATCGGTGTGAGTGCGACCCCTATTGGTGCCCGGTTCTCGATTGATGGCACAGCCAGCCAATCGGTACTGTTTGAGGCGGGAAACCTAGGCTTTGAAGACGACCCCATAATGATGTGATCTGATCCCTGCTTGAGGATCAGATACCGTTGTTTTTCAACGAAATCCCCTGCCTTGTTTTGGTCTTATTCTCGGTAGTGCGCTGTAAAACCGTGTTAATTGTGCCTCAAATTCAGCACAGTTATGAATGATAACTGGTGTCCAAATTGCCAATGGATGGGCTTAGGGCATGCAGAATATTGTGAAAGACAGAGATCGCTTTCAGGAAAAGCTTGAACAGAACGCGGCAGACAACACCACGTTCAGGATACTTGTCGTCGATGATGAGTTGAGCATTCTGGAACTGGTGAAAACCGCTCTGGAGACGCTCGAGAATTATGATGTGGAGGTCGCAAGTTCTGCGGCTGACGCTCTTGAGTGGGTTCTGGATTCTGATCAGCCCTTCGACTGCTTTCTGCTGGATATCCAAATGCCCGAGATCGACGGCATTGAGTTGCTCAAGCAAATCCGCATCTTGCCGGAATATTCCGAAACACCCATTCTGATGCTGACAGCCATGAGCGACCGGAAATATATCGATCATGCGTTCCTGGAAGGGGCGTCGGACTACGTCAACAAACCGTTTGATTTCCTTGAATTGCGCAGCCGCATCAAGCGCGCATATGCTCAGGTTGAAACCCGTCGCAAGACCGAAAGCACCTTGCACAACAGCCGTGAGGTTGGCCGCGGCCTTGCTCAGGAACGCGAGTTCAATTTTGAGGATCCGCTGTCCATCGAGGGCGTCAAACAATCCCTGCGCTATATCGAGTTTGACAACTATGTCTCACAACTGGCGCGCAGAAAGCTTTTCGATTCCCGGGCGATTTCCGTGATGTTGCAGGATGCCCGGCTCTACTATGATCTTGCCGGATGTTCCGGGTTTCGCGCCGCTATTCGCGAAATGGCCTATGGCATTCAATGCGCGATCAACGATATCGACTGCGTCTTCTCTTATCGCGGCGGTGGTGTGTTCCTGCTCGTCATCCACGGCCGGAAATTCCCCGATTGCATCGCCAACCCCAATAACCTTGGCGAATACCTTGGGGCCCAGACCCGTCAGCATATCACCGATGATCGCATCGAAGTTCTTGTCGGCAACGCGGTTTCGCTGCGCGTTCTTTCAAGGTCCGGGGCTGCAAACGCCTTGCAAAAGGCGGTGACAGCCGTTCAGCAGCTTGAGATTGAACTGTCCAAGCCCGATGAACAAAGTGGCAATTTCGAACCGAACGGGACGCATCTGCCACAAATCCAAGATCGCAGGAACATCTACGAAACGGTGTTGAACGAGCTTTACGGAGAAGAAAGCTATCTCAGCCAACGATAGCGCCTTACCGGATTATTCCGGCACCCATGCAAGCCTGTTGGTTTGACAGCCTTGCTCATATGCCCCGAGATCGTTAACCTTTTGTTAACAAACACTCCACTTCGCTTTCACAGCCAGGTTGATTAGGCAGTACGTTTGCCGAAACCTACCTGGCTTTGTGAAATCGGGTTGGACAACGATTAACGAGTTCCCTGTGACTGTGTTCATGCCCAAGCTGTTCCCTGCTGCGCTATGGTATGACCAGTTTGCAATGTCACGTCTTGTTTCAAGATGGATCTGGGGCCTCGAGCGATGAATCAAACCTCTTCCAGCGATGCGACGCCGATCGCGGCCAAACTGGCAGTAAAGCCGGTTGGATTGCTTGAGTTCGCAAAGCTTGCGGGCCGCAACATGCTGGAGGTGATCCCGGCCGAAACACTCAGCCAGACCTATTTCCGTGGCCCGCTTAACATCCACTACATTTGCGACCCCGCGATCATCACTGAAATGCTGGTCGGTTCCGGGCGGGCGTTTCCCAAGGCCAAGTTCACCAAGGACATCATCGGCTCGGCAGTCGGGAACGGGCTCATTTTGTCCGAGGGGGAGAAATGGAAAAGCCAGCGCAAACGATATTCTCCACTGTTCGCGGCGCGAAACCTGCCGATGCTGGCCCAACATTTTGCCCAAACCGGGATCGAGGTGGCGACCTCTCTGGCAGAGGGACCGGGGCGCGTGGACGTCACACAGATGGCCCCGGCATCGACGCTGACGAATATCTCGCGAGTGATCTTTTCGGGGAATGAGGAAGTCAGCGCCGAAGCAATCCGCGCAGGACTAAAGAGCTATTTCGAATATATCTCGTCGATTTCCCTGTTCAGCCTGATGGGGTTGCCCAAGTGGATTCCGCGCAAGAAGTGGCTGGAAAGTAAAAAGCCGGTCACGGATATGCGCGCGCTGGCGCGGCAAGTCATTGAAAAGAGGCGCGAAGAAAGTCGGCCCATTCCGTTGGATTTTCTCGATCTTATGATTGCCGCGCTGGAAGAAGATTTTGAAGATATCGACACCACGGTGGACAACCTGCTGACCTTTGTTGTGGCCGGGCACGAAACATCGGCCAACGCCCTGGCCTGGGGGTATTATCTGCTGGCGCTTTACCCGGACGTGCAGGCGATCATCCGTGACGAGGTGCGCATGGTCAGTCCCGAGGCACCGATCACGTTTGAAGATGTGCAGGACATGAAGGTTCTGCGGGCCCATATCCGCGAGACGCTGCGGCTTTACCCGTCAGCCGCGTTTTTCGCAAGGGATGCCGCGGAAACCCTGACGATCAAGGGAATTACCTTCAAGAAGGGTGACGCCCTGTTTTACCCGGTCTATTCCCTGCACCGCAATCATCAGCTGTGGGAATATCCCGATGAATACCGGGCCGACCGTTTCCTGAACACGACATATCCGCGCGGACAATTCATCCCGTTCGGTGACGGCCCGCGCGTGTGCATCGGCGCGCAATACGCCGAGACAGAAATCATGGTGTTGATGGCCAGCGTGCTGCGCAAGATCGAGTTTTCGCTGTCCGAAGTGCCGATACCGCGCCCGGTGCTAACCTTCACCATGCGTCCCGAAGGCCCGATGATCCTGAATGCCAAACCGGTCTAGGGCCGGGATTAATCGAACAGAAGCACCTCTGGGAATTCGACATAGAAGGTCGTCCCTTCTCCAAGCGTGCTGTCATACGCAATTGTGCCCTTGTGATATTCGACAATTTCCCGAGAGATATTCATCCCCAACCCGCTGCCCGGCGCAGACCGGCGGTCGGAGGAATCCAGCTGGCTGAAACGATCGAAAACCTTCTCTTCAACGCCGTCGGGAATACCACATCCATCATCATGGACGCTGATGCGGATCTTACCATCCTGCTGTCGGCATCCGACCGTCACAGTTCCGCCTTCGTCCGAAAACTTCGCAGCATTGGAAATCATGTTGGACATGACTTGCATCAGTCGCCGGTCATCCCCCTCGATCAGCAACGGCGCATCGCCCGTGGGGTCAAGCACCAGCTTGACCTGATGTGAACCGGCATAGCCCTGGTTGCTGACAACCGCGTCTTCAACCAGATCGCGGATATCCTGAACCCTCATGTCATACGACATTTCACCTGCTTCGATTTTCTGCACGTCAAGCACATCATCAATCAGGTTCGACAGCCGCTCACTGTTCTTGGTCGCGATCTCCAAAACAGATTTCATTTTCTCAGGCACGTGGCCCAAAGCCCCGAAATTGATCAGATCAAGAGACCCTTTGATCGAGGTCAGCGGCGTGCGTAACTCGTGACTGACCGTCGAGATAAACTGCGTCTTTGCGGTATAGGCCGCCTTGGTGCGCTCATGTTCTTTCCTGAGGGCCTCCAGCTGCGCCAGGTTCTTTCGATAGAGCTTGAGAAAGACGATCGAGCAATCGATGAGAAAATACATCACGAAAACAATCGTGAAAAATTGCAGCCAAATCTCGGACTCCAGGCTTGGCCGGGCAACCCAGATATCGAAGAATGCAATGAACAGGAACGACAGCCCGTACATCGTCAGCCGGACCGTCAAGACCTTGACAAGTTGGTGATTGTTCATCGCGGCAAAAAGTGCCGCTGCAAATAAGAAGAACAGAGGCGTGAAATGCCCCGCGGTACCCTGCTTCAAAGCGACGGACACCGCATAAAGGCAGATCGCCCCGGAACTCAGGATGGTGTTCAGCAGGATCCAGACATGGCATGAGTGAATTGCGTCATGCTGGTGCGGTTCAAGCGTCTTGACCCGGCGGGCAATTATGATGTCCTGGAGTTCACAGAAAACGATGGTGAAATAGAAAATCGCTGCATTCGTGGCATCGAAATAGAAGGCCGTCAGCAGGGTCGTCGCAATGAAGATCGCCTGACGTTGCCACAACAAAGCGAACGCAATCGACGTGTAATCCTTCAGATTCTGAAGCAGCCGCGCATCGGACTCTTCACCTGCCGCATTTGGAAAGAAAACATCGAGAAGCGCCATGATCCGGAACGCACCTAGTCTGAATTGATTACTGTTCTAGAAGTATTCTCATAAAGTTATGGTCGGATTACGCCTCATTTCCGATTAAACTGCGGCGGCCTTGTGTTCTGGCCCATGTGTTTTGCGCGATTTTGCCTCGCGAAGCCTTAAAATTATATATTACAAATCAAATACTTAGATTTAATCAGAGGTCTTTACCCTTTGGGTGCCAGGGTCATCTGAACACTCTGGCATCCGCTGTTCGCCTGAGGGCTTTGATCGCTACGTTTGAGACACGGCCCAGGACTGGTGAAACCCGTCAAGGGGCACTTATCCGCCCTTCAGACGCGCCAGCAGCACCACTTCGCTGTCGGGCTGGATTGGTTGGAACCAGCTGTCATTGTAGATGCGCCCATCAATGGCGACGGACACACCCCGTTTCAGCTGTGGGCGGAGGCCTGGATATTTCTCCGCCAACCCATCCAGCAGTTCGCGCAAGGTGCCCGCCTTGATCTCGACCTCGGTCTGACCTTCGGTCGCGGCCGCAAGCGAGCCCCAGATGCGCACTTGCACCATGACTTATTTCGACTGCATCGCCGCCAGAACCTTGGGCGGCGACATCGGCAGCTGGGCCATGCGCACACCGGCGGATTCCGAGACCGAATTGGCAATCGCGGCCAGGGGCGGAACGATCGAGGTTTCGCCCACACCGCGTACACCGTAGGGGTGGCCGGGGTTGGGGATTTCAAGGATCACCGTGTCGATCATCGGCAGGTCCGACGCCACGGGAATACGGTAATCAAGGAAACCTGCGTTTTGCAGTACGCCATCCTCGCCATAGATGTATTCCTCGTTCAGCGCCCAACCGATGCCTTGCACGGCACCGCCCTGAAACTGACCCTCAACATAGGCCGGGTGCACCGCCTTACCGGCATCCTGGAACACGGTGTAGCGCAGGATTTTCACGGCACCGGTGTCAGGATCGACCTCGGTATCCACCATGTGGGTCGCGAACGAGACCCCTGCCCCTTCGGGATTGGCCTCGTGATGGCCCGCAATCGGTCCGCCGGTGTTTGACGCTGTCGCAGCGATTTCGGCCAGGGTCATCGGAGGGTGATCGCCCGCGTTGGGTCCAGCGGGCTGTGCCGCGCCGTCGATCCATTCCACGGCCTCTTCATCAATTCCCCAGACCAGGGCGGCGCGCCTGCACATCTCGCGCTTGGCGGCACGTGCGGCCTCGATGGTGGCAAGACCCACGGCAAAGGTCACCCGCGAGCCATCAGTCACCTCGTTCTGACCAAGGCTGCCGGTGTCGGCGACGATGGTGCGGACCTTTTCATAGGGAATGCCCAATTCTTCGGCGGCCATCATCGACATCGAGGCACGAGAGCCGCCAATATCGGGATTGCCCTCGGATACAGTCACCGTGCCATCGGGGGTGATGTTCAGCGACACGCAGGTGTCTCCGCCAAAGTTGAACCAGAACCCGCATGCCACGCCGCGGCCCTGATTGGGACCAAGGGGCGCTGTCCAATGCGGGTGATCCTTGGCCTTGCGCAAGGTCGCCTCAAGGCCAATGGCCGGATAGGTCACGCCATAGGAGGATTTCGTGCCTTCCCGCGCGGCATTTTTCAGGCGCACTTCAAGCGGGTCCAGACCAAAGCCCTTGGCCAACTCGTCAATCGCCGATTCCACAGCAAACGCAGCCATCGGCGCGCCCGGCGCGCGATACGCGGCTTGTTTCGGGCGGTTGGTGACAATATCCCAGCCAACGGTTTTGACATGCTCCAAATCATAAGGCGCAAAGGCCGACATCGAGCCGAATTCCACGGGTGACCCCGGATAGGCCCCGCCCTGATAGCGCAGTTCGGCCCTGGCACCCGTGATGCGTCCATCCTTGGTCATGCCAAGACGAATATCGACCGAAGACGAGGCCGTGGGGCCAGTGGCGCGCAGCACTTCCGAGCGGCTCATCACCATTTTGACAGGGCGGCCCGATTTCCTGGACAGAGCCAGCGCGACCGGCTCAAGGAAGACTGTCGTCTTGCCACCAAATCCGCCGCCGATTTCCGAAGCAGTGACGCGCAATTGCCCCTGTTCCATCCCGAAGATCGCCGCGCATGTGTTGCGCACCATGTAATGCCCTTGGGTACAGCACCACAGATCGGCCTGCCCGTCCGGACCCATCGACGCCATGCAGGCATGGGGTTCGATATAGCCCTGATGGGTCGCTTCGGTTTTATAGCTGCGTTCCAGCACTTTGTCGGCCGCGGCCAGCCCGGCCTCGATATCGCCGTGGCCAAACTCGAACCGTGAAATCACGTTGCCCGACATGCCCGCAGGCACGGTTTCATCGGTGCGCCCTTCATGCAGGACCGGGGCGTCGGCGGTGATCGCCGCGTCCACGTCGGTCACGTGAGGCAGAACCTCGTACTCGACCGTGATCAGCTTAAGCGCGCGTTTGGCAATCGCCTCGGATGAGGCCGCCACAGCGGCAACCGCATGACCGTCATACATCGCCTTTTCACTGGCCATGCAGTTATCAAGAATGTCGGCGGTGAAATCATCGTCTTCGATCTTGTTGAAATCCGCACTGGTGACAACCGCGCGGACACCGGCCAGAGCCTCGGCCTGGGATGTATCAATCGAGACGATCCGCGCATGGGCATGGGGGCTGCGCAATACGCGGCCAATCAGCATGCCCGGTGCAGTGATATCCGCACCGAACCGCGCACGGCCAGTGACCTTGTCGATCCCGTCAGGGCGGTTGGGGCGTGTGCCCACAACCTTGAAGTCACGGGTCTGGGTGTCTGATTTGCTATCCAGGGCCATTACGATGCCTCCCGCATTTCTTCGGCTGCATCCATCACAGCGCGAATGATTTTGTCATAGCCTGTGCAGCGACACAGGTTTCCGGCCAGCCAATAGCGGGCCTCTTCCTCGGTCGGGTCGGGGTGGTTTTCCAAAAGCGATTTGGCCGCCACCAGCAGACCCGGGGTGCAGATGCCGCATTGCAGGGCGGCGTGTTCGATGAACTTGCGCTGCAGCGGGTGCAGGGTTTCACCGTCCGACATGCCCTCGATAGTGGCCACTTCGGCACCTTCGGCCTCGGCCCCCAGCACGAGGCAGGAACACACCAGACGGCCATTCACGGTGACCGAACAGGCCCCGCAATCGCCGGTGCCGCAGCCCTCTTTCGAGCCGGTCATGCCCAGACGGTCGCGCAGAACGTCCAGCAGGGTTTCATCGGGCTCGCACAGGAATTCCGTGGGGTCGCCGTTGATCGTTGTTGTGACGTGAACCTGGCTCATGACGCACCTCCTGCACGCTTCTTGGCAATTTCGGCGGCCCGGCGGGCCAGCACTCCGGCGACATGGACGCGGAACTCGACCGTGCCGCGTTTGTCAGAAATGGGTTTTGCAGCCGCCGAGGCCGCAGCGGCCAGCGCCTCAAGCGCGGCGACATCCACCTTGGTGCCGATCAGGGCCTGTGCGGCCTCGTCCACCAGCAGAACAGTGGCCGCGACCGCGCCAAGCGAGACGCGCGCATCGGTGCAGGTGCCGCTTTCATCCAGCGTCAGCGACACGCCACAGCCGACCACGGCAATGTCCATTTCGGTACGCGGGATAAAGCGCAGATAGGCATCCGATGACCGCGCGGGACGCGCAGGCAGGAAGATCGAGGCGACCAGTTCGCCCTTGCCCAGAGAGGTTTTACCCGGTGCGATCGGGATGTCCTGAACCGGCACATCGCGGGTGCCGCCCGGGCCAACCACGCGGGCCATGGCCCCGGCAGCGACCATCGCTGGCACGCTATCGGCAGCAGGCGAGGCGTTACACAGGTTGCCCGCCATCGTGCAGCGGCCCTGAATCTGAGTGGAACCGATCAGGTTTGTGCCTTCAACCACACCGGGCCAGTCGGCGATAAGAGCGGCGTTTTCGCTCATTTCGGCCCCCGAGACAGCTGCGCCAATGCGCCAGCCGCCGTCTTCCTGCGTGATCTGACGCATCTCGTCGATCCGCTTGATATCCACAATCGTTTCAGGATCGGCCATGTCCGAACGCATCCGAACCAGCAGGTCGGTTCCGCCGGCCAAAACCTTGGCATCGGGCTGATCAGCGAGAAGGGCCACGGCCTCTTCCACTGACTGAGGTGCTACATACTGCATGATGGCTTTCCAGACTCCCAAATTCATCTGCGCAAGGCTTGCTGTAAGCCAAGGCAGATTTCAATAGATTTTCTTATCCCGCCCTCCGGCATCCCGTGCCATTCCCCAATCTGGGTACTTGATCGACGGGCGCGAGCGGTTATCGTGACAAAGTGGATTGACTCGTTACAGAAATCAATACATTCATTGAATGATTGTTCAATCGCACTAGTAATTGTTTGCCCTTTTAAAAGGAAAAATGACCGGGCACAGGTGTTTGCAACCCTAAATTGCAACACTATCAACCGGCGCAAGAGGGTAGAATATCCAAGCCAGGCCGACGCGATCTGGCACCAACAGGGAGACGATAAGAATGGATGTACTCGACCAACTAGGATCAATGCGCGAAGGCAAGATGAGCCGCCGTGCATTTACCCGTTCGCTGATGGCGGCGGGCGTTGCTGTGGCGACTGTTCCGGGGGCGACGCGCAAGGCGATGGCCGCGTCCGATGATCAGGCGACCTATTTCACATGGGGTGGCTATGACATCCCCGAGCTGTTCGGCGAATATCAGGAAAAGAACGGCGAATTGCCGAACTTCTCGATCTTTGGGGCCTCCGAAGAGGCGCTCACGAAAATCCGCGGCGGCTTCGTCGTCGATGTCTCGCACCCGTGCAACCAGGCGCTTCCGCGCTGGGTGAATTCGGGCTTCTTCCAGCCGATTGAAACCGGGCGCCTCGCGCATGCTGGCGACGTGATGCCTGCTTTGACTGATCTGCCCGGCAACGATGCTGGCGTAGGCAAGCTGAACATGATGCCGTTTGACTGGGGCCAGACCTCGATCACCTACCGGACCGACCTGTTCGAGCTGGAAGGCGAGGAAAGCTGGGACATGCTGTGGGATCAGCGCTATTCCGGTCGCCTCGGCAGCCTCGCAGCCGGTGCCGATGCCTGGTGGATTGGCGCGATCAAGGCGGGTGTCTCCTTCGATGAGCTCGACACCGACGAGGCGTTCGAAAAAATCGCCGCCGTCATGCGTGAACAGCGCCCGTTGTTGCGCACCTATACCGACGACACCACCACGTTGGAACAGGCGCTTGCGTCAGGCGAGATGGTCGCGGCCATGACCTGGAACAGTTCGGCGGCGCTTTTGCAGTCCGAAGGTGTTCCGGTGGCCTTTGCACAGCCCAAGGAAGGCGCATTGACATGGGTTTGTGGCCTGATGATCCACAAAGACGCGCCCAATCTGGACCGTGCCTATGACGTGATCGACAGCCTGCTGTCCGTGGAAACCGGCAAGTTCATGATCAACGATTACGGCTATGGCCATTCCAATGCCAAATCCTTCGAAGGGTTCGACGAAGAAATGTTGGCCGGTATCGGCCTCAGTGCCGATCCTCTGAAAATCCTGAACGCCGGGCATTTCCAACAGCCCCAGACCCAGGAATGGGAAACCAGGATGAACGGCACGTTCGAAGAAATCAAAGCCGGCTTCTGATCCGGTCCTTACCGCCCTGGCCCCTGTGGTCAGGGCGGCCCTGCTGCCGAAAGCATAGACGTTTCGCCGCAAGGCATTTCAAAGGAAGGATCGGGGTTTTTCCCGAGCATAGCTCATGGCCGATCAAACCGCAGTTTCACAGGCAAGTAGCCCATCCGCGCCAATGCGCGTCGGATGGTTCCAGCGCCAGTTGCACAAATCCGAAGCCTTTCGCGGCTACACCCTTCTGTCGCCCGCCCTGATATTTCTCGCTGCGGCAATCCTGATCCCTTTCGCAATCCTTGTGGTGATGAGTTTCTGGACCACTGCCGGTTTCGACTTCAACCGCGAGTTCACCCCGCATAACTACCAACAGATCATGGAGCGTCCGATTTACGGCGCACTGCTGTGGCGCTCGCTCTGGATTTCCACGATTGCCACGGTCTTTACGGTCGTCCTGTGTTATCCGATGGCCTATTACGTTGCCTTCCACGTGCATCGCAACAAGATGATGTGGATCGTGCTGATGACCCTGCCCTTCTGGACCTCCTACCTGCTGCGCGTCTTCGCGTGGAAGGTGGTTCTGGGGTACGAAGGCGTGATCAATTCCGGCCTGATGTGGGCCGGGTGGATCGAGGCCCCGCTGGAATTCCTGCTTTACAGCCCGACGGCGGTCATTATTACGCTGGCCCATGCCTGGGCGGCCTTTGCGATCCTGCCGCTCTACGTCTCGCTGGAGAAGATCGACAAATCCTTGCTGGAGGCAGCCACGGATCTGGGCGACGGACCGGTTCGACGGTTCTTCCGCATCACCTTTCCACTGTCGATGCCCGGTGTGATTTCAGCCTCGATCCTGATCTTCATCCCCACCACGGGCGATTACATCACACCAGCCCTTCTGGGCGGGCCTGATGGCATGATGATCGGCAACCTGATTCAGGCGCAGTTTGGCGCGGTCAACAACTGGCCGATGGGGGCTGCGCTCTCGATTGTGCTGATGCTTACCATTGCGGCCATTTCCGTGGCCTTCATTCTGGTTACCTTCTTTGTCAGAAAGCGGATCACCTGATGTCAGACTCATATATCAACAAACCAAACCGCCCGCTGCAGCTTTATGCGATCATCTTTCTGATCTTCCTCTATGTGCCGGTGCTGTTCCTGCCACTCTTCAGCTTCAACGACAGCATCTATGTGCGCTTCCCGATGGAAGGGCTCACGTTGCAATGGTATCGAGAGCTCATGGGGCGCGAGGCCGTCTGGGCCGCGCTGATGAACAGCTTCAAGGTCGGGATCACCGCCTCGATTGTCGCCACCGCACTGGGTATCTTCGGGGCGAAGGCGATCACGCGTTACCGCTTCCACGGCAAGGCACCGATCGTAACCTTTATCATGCTGCCTCTGGTGGTGCCGCTGATCATCTTCGGGGTGGCCCTGCTGGTGCTGATGACATCCATCGGCATCCCGCTTTCGCTGTACACCGTGACCATCGGCCACCTGATCATCTGCATTCCCTTTGCCATCGCGGTGCTGCTGCCGCGCTTTGAGGGGTTCGATGCCTCCATCGAAGAAGCCAGCGCCGATCTTGGTGAAAATGCCTGGTGGACCTTCTGGCGGGTGACCCTGCCGATGATCTTCCCGGGCGTTGTGGCCAGCCTTCTGCTATGCTTTACCGTCTCGTTCGATGAGTTCATCCTCGCCTTTTTCCTGAACGGAACCGAGGCCACCTTGCCAATGTATATCTGGGGTCAACTGCGTTTCCCGCAGGAATTCCCATCTGTTCTGGCCCTGTCCTCGATGATCATCGCCGCATCGTTCATCATCGTGTTCTTTGGCCAGTGGATCAACCGCGATGCCAGTATCTCCTCTATTGAAGGTGGAAAATAACAATGAGCCACGACGATTTCATTTCCATCCGTGACGTCCAGAAGTATTTTGGATCGTTTCAGGCCATCGAGAATATCACGATGGATATTGGCCATGGCGAGTTCTTCTCGCTGCTCGGCGCGTCGGGCTGTGGCAAGACCACCTTGCTGCGGATGCTGGCCGGATTTGAAAGCCCCACCTCGGGCGAGATATTTATTGATGGTCAGCCCATGTCCGAGGTGCCGCCGCATATGCGCCCTGTGAACATGGTGTTCCAAAGCTATGCGATCTTCCCGCATCTGAACGTGCGCGACAACATCGCCTATGGGCTGCGCAAGCGCAAATTGCCCAAACCCGAAGTCAACAGGATGGTCGACGAGATGCTGGAATTGATCTCGCTGCCCGATTACGGGGATCGCAAGGCCACGCAGCTGTCTGGCGGACAACGCCAGCGGATCGCGCTGGCCCGTGCCCTGATCCTGAAACCCAAAGTGCTCTTGCTGGACGAACCGCTGGGCGCGCTCGACAAACAGTTGCGCGAACAGATGCAACTGGAACTGCGCGCCCTGCAACGTGCGGTTGGCATTACGTTCGTGTTCGTGACCCACGATCAGGAAGAGGCGATGACCCTGTCGGACCGTATTGCGGTGATGGCCAATGGTCGCGTGATGCAGCTGGATTCCCCCGGTGGGCTTTATGAATCGCCCAATTCGCGCGATGTTGCGTCGTTCATCGGGACGATGAATTTCTTCGACGGTGTCGTCAAAGAGCATCAGGGCGCGAACCTGACCATTGACGCGCAAGGTATTGGCACGGTCGCGGCCAATACCCGCAACGGCCCGTTCCAGGCCGGCGACAAAGTGCAGGTGGCGATCCGGCCTGAAAAACTGAAGCTGACAACCGAGCGCCCGGAAGGCGCGACCTATTCAGCGCAGGGCAAAGTCGAAAACATGGCCTATCTGGGCGAACGCAGCCATTTCCAGGTGGGCATGGACGGCGTGGACGGCCATATCGCCGTCTCCTCCCAGAATGATCGCCCGGGCGCGCAACCTTTTGCGATGGATACACCCGTCTGGTTGCAATGGGAAAACGACGCGCTGGTGGTGCTGGGCCGCTAGGGCCCGCCAAGGGCCTGCGTCAAGCGGGCATGATGCCGTAGTAAATGAAAGCAAGGACAGATGCCTGACCTCAAAACCAAGGCGCAGGGGGCGCAAAAACTGCCTCCGCGCACCGCTCCGAAAGAGACGCGGCGCCTGCAGTTGATCGAGGCCACGATCGAGTCGATTGCCAAGCATGGTATTTCTGGCACGACGATGAAGACCGTGACCGGGATCGCCGGATTGTCGATGGGTATCGTGAACTTTCATTTTCAGAGCAAAGACACCCTTTTTGGTGAAACCCTGCGACATCTGGCGGAAGAACATCGGGGCCTTTGGAGAAAGGGCATAGCTAAAGCTGCACTTGACCCCAAAGACAAGCTGATGGCAATTATTGAGGCCCATTTCGACCCTATGATCTGCAACCGCAAGAAGCTGACGGTTTGGTACAATTTCTACGGTGAGGCGGCCAACCGCGCCGCTTACCGCGAAATCATGGCAGATATCGACGATGAACGTTGGCAGGCGACCACCGATATCTGTCATGAAATGATCGAAGATGGCGGATATGTCGGCTTAAACCCTGCGAACATCACCAACACGATTGAGGGTTTGTCGGACGGATTTTGCCTGAATATTCTGCTCTATCCCGATGATTTCAACCGAGAGGAGGCAATCCAGCGGGTATGCGGCGTCATGGCAGGTTTCTTTCCCAAACATTTCTCGCGCCCACCGGCCTGTAGCAACTAGCGTCATAGGTGTCTGCAATGTCCCGTGACCCCCGCTATGATATCCTGTTCGAGCCGGTCAAAATCGGCCCCGTCACCGCGCGGAACCGGTTCTACCAGGTGCCCCATTGCAATGGCATGGGGCGCAGTTACCCGTCCTCCATGGCCGCGATGCGCCGCACCAAGGCCGAAGGTGGCTGGGCGGTCGTCTGCACTGAAGAGATCGAGATTCACCACAGTGCCGATCATTCGCCCTGGATGGGTGGTCGTCTGTGGGACGAACGCGACATCCCCTATCACGCCCGTATGTGCGAGGGCATTCACGAGTTTGACAGCCTTGCCGGGGCCGAGTTGAACTATGCCGGCTTCATGGCCGCCAACCGCTATTGCCGCCTGCCCCCGATGGGCCCGTCCCACATGCCCGTGGCCACGAATGATCCGCTGCAATCGCGGGCGATGGACCGCGAAGACATCCGCAATCTGCGCCGCTGGCACCGTGACGCGGCCTTGCGGGCCAAGCAGGCAGGGTATGATCTGATCTATGTCTATGCGGGCCATCACCTGAGCGTGTTTTCGCATTTCCTGTCGCGCTATCGCAATGATCGCACCGACGAATATGGCGGCTCGCTTGAGAACCGCGCGCGGCTGTTCCGCGAGGTACTGGCCGATACCCGCGACGCTGTTGGCGACAGTTGCGCGGTGGCCGTGCGCCTTGCCGTCGATGAATTGATGGGGCCGGAGGGGTTCACATCCGAAGGCGAAGGACGTGAACTGCTTGAAATGATGGCCGAAGATCCCGACCTTTGGGATGTGAACATCTCTGGCTGGGAAAATGACAGCGCCACCTCGCGGTTCAAGGCGTCGGGTTTTCAGGATGATTATGTCGCCTTCGTCAAATCCGTGACCACCAAACCGGTGGTGGGTGTCGGCCGCTACACCTCGCCCGATGCGATGGTGTCGCTGATCAAAGGCGGCAAGCTGGACTTTATCGGGGCCGCGCGGCCTTCGATTGCCGATCCGTTCCTGCCCAGGAAGATCGAAGAGGGCCGGATCGAGGATATCCGCGAATGCATCGGCTGTAATATCTGCGTGTCGGGCGATCACAGCTTTACCCCGATCCGCTGCACGCAGAACCCTACGATGGGTGAAGAATGGCGGCATGGGTGGCACCCGGAACGGATTGCGCCCAAAGCAGCGGATGAAAGCGTATTGATTGTGGGTGCTGGCCCGGCGGGGATGGAAGCCGCACGTGCTTTGGGGTTGCGCGGTTACCGCGTGACACTGGCTGATCGGTCGGATGAATTTGGCGGCCGCATGAAGGCCGAGCGGCGTTTGCCCGGACTGGCCGAATGGGGACGTGTGATTGACTACCGCGAGTATCAGATCAGTCAGATGGCCCATGTAGATGCCTATCTGGAAAGCGAAATGAGCGCCGATATGGTACCTGATTTCGGGGCGGATCATGTGGTGATCGCCACCGGCGCGACATGGCGGCTGGATGGTACGGGGCGCGCCAATCCGACCGGGGTCGACATCACGGCAAGCCGGATGATCCTTTCGCCCGAGGCGGTGATGGCAGGCACATTGCCCGACGGACCTGTCGTTATCTTTGACGATGACCACTATTATCTGGGCGGTGCATTGGCCGAGACACTGCGACTGGCCGGGGCCGAGGTGACGCTGGTCACCCCTTCGACTTCGGTCAGCGAATGGACCCATAACACGCTGGAGCAACACGTCATCCAAGCCAAGCTGATGGAGATGGGCGTGACTATCATCCTTAGCCACAATATCGCACAGATCAATGCAGGCGAGGCAGTTCTGGAATGCGGTTATACCGGCGCCACCCGCGCGCTGCCCTGCGCCGCCGTGGTGCCTGTCACGATGCGCCTGCCCGATGACGCGCTGTACACGGCGCTGAACGCGCAAGGCCTGTCTTCGCTGACCCGGATCGGGGACGCACTGGCCCCCAGCACCATTGCCGCGGCCGTCTATAGCGGTCACCGCTATGCTCAGGAACTGGGCAAGGATATCGGTGATCGCGCGCCGTTCCGCCGCGAACTGATCAATCTTTCTGACGACTTCCCGCAAGGACACTGACATGCCCCGCGACACCACCGACCGCGACCCGCATTACAATATCCTGTTTGAACCGATGCAGATTGGTCCGGTCACGGCCAGGAACCGGTTTTATCAGGTGCCCCATTGCACCGGCATGGGTCATCTGCGCCCCCGTACCCTGGCCGAGATGCGCCGGGTCAAGGCGCAAGGCGGATGGGGTGTGATCTGCACCGAGTATAACTCGATCCATCCCAGCTCGGATGACCTACCCACCCCCTCGGCAAGCCTTTGGAATAAAAGCGATATTCGCGCGCATCGCCTGATGACCGACATGGTGCATGAGCACGGTGCACTGGCCGGGGCCGAGCTGTGGTATGGTGGCCATCGCAGTGCCAACCTGATGACACGACAGGTCGCGATGGACATCCAATCGGTGCCCAATGCCGTGGGCCACCCCTATCAGACCCGCGCGATGGACAAGACCGACATTCGCAATCTGCGCCGCTGGCACCGCAAGGCCGCGGTCCGGGCGCGCGATGCGGGCTTTGACATCGTTTATGTCTATGCCACGCATGGATATCTGCTGGCCAATTTCCTAAATCCCAAAGTGAACACGCGCAGCGATGAATATGGCGGCTCTCTGGAAAACCGCACCCGGCTGATCCGCGAACTGATCGAGGAAACCAAGGATGCGGTGGGCGATCGCTGTGGCGTCGCGGTGCGCTTTGCTGCAGATGAACAGATCGGCGAAGACGGCGTGCCTATCCACGGTGAACGTCGCGATATGTTCGAGATGATGGCGGATCTGCCTGACATCTGGGATATCAACATCGCCGATTATAGTCTTGAGATGGGTGTGTCGCGCTTTATCAAGGAAGGCGCGCTGGAGCCTTACATGGATTTTGTGAAGGGCGTGACCAGCAAGCCTGTCGTGACCGTGGGTCGCTTCACCTCGCCCGACACAATGGTCAGCCAGATCAAGCGCGGGATCACAGATTTCATTGGGGCCGCGCGCCCGTCGATTGCCGACCCATACCTGCCCAAGAAAATTGAGACCGGCGATCTGGGCGCGATCCGCGAGTGCATTGGTTGCAACATTTGTTATTCCGGTGACAGCAGCGGCACACCGATCCGCTGCACCCAAAACCCTACGATGGGTGAAGAATGGCGCAAAGGCTGGCATCCCGAAGAGATCGAGCCTGCTGCCAGCGAAGCCACTGTATTGATCGTCGGTGCTGGCCCGTCAGGTCTGGAGGCTGCCCGCGCCTTGGGCAAACGGGGCTATTCGGTGATGCTGGCCGAGGCCACGCGCGACATCGGTGGCCGGGTCACCCGCGAAGCCACCCTGCCGGGGATGAGCGAGTATATCCGCGTGCGCGATTACCGCGAACAGCAATTGCAGGAGATGGTGAATGTCGAAGTGTTCCGCGAAAGCAAGCTTGGCGTGCAGGACGTGATGGGTGTGGGTGCGCAGCACGTGGCGATTGCCACCGGGGCCAGCTGGCGCAAAGACCGTTACGACGGCAAGGGCTATGTCAGTGTTGCCGCAAAGGGCACTGACCCGGTGATCCTGACGCCCGACGATATCATGAACGGCGTGATGCCCCCCGAAGGCCCGGTTCTGGTCTATGACGAAGATGGCTATTACATGGGCGGCGTTGTGGCCGAGGCGGTGCGCGCAGCCGGGTACGAGGTGATCATGGCCATGCCCTCGGAAACCGTGTCGCCCTGGGCCGGATACACGTCGGAACGCTGGCGCGTGCGCACCCATCTGATGGAATTGGGGATCGGCTTTGAGCTGGCGCATTCTTTGTCGGAATTCGATGGGGAAACGGCCACGCTGACCTGCGAATTCACCGAAGTCGAGAAGACACTCAAAATCGCCTCGGTGGTCATGGTCACCCAGCGCAAACCCAATGATCAACTCTATCAGGACATCTTGGCCAGCGTCGATGGCGATGCAACCCGCCTGCCCTTTACCCTCACCCGCATCGGCGATTGCGAGGCCCCGGCCATCGTGGCGGCGGCGGTCTATGCCGGGCATAGATATGCACGCGAATTGGACACGGTGCCCGATATCGACGAGCCGCTGAAACATGATCGCGTTGATGTGGGCCAAACCCCGGAAGGAGCGCATTTGACATGACAGAGGTCACGCAAGAATACCTCGACACACTCAAGCTTTATTACGAGGAAGAGGTCGAGGGAGAGGCTTATTTCGGCGCTCTTGCCGAGCGTCTGGACGACCCCGAGGAAAAGCGCAAAATGCAGATGATGGCGGATGTGGAAACCTATGCCGCCGCGTCAGTCAAACCGCTGTTGGACAAGCACGGTCTGACTGCGCGCGCCGCCGCCGACCTGCACGCCTCTGGCCGCGCCTCTGCCGCCAAGGCAACCGGGAGTTTCGCACATTTCATGGCCGAGTGGCGCAAAAGCTTTCCCGATTACATGGATGATTTTGAAGCGCTTGAGGCGATGACCCCACCCGAGGATTTGCCCCTCTTGAAAGTGCTGACCAATCACGAAATCGCTGCGATCGAGTTCCTTGAACGTGAAGCGAAGGGGGCCGCCAACAGCACCGCCCCAATGCAGCATTACCTTGAGACAGGTGAAGCATGAGCCTGCGCACCATATCCATTCTGGCAGTCCTTGGGCTGGCCGGGGCAGGGCTGGCCACATATGCGCTCACACGCCCCAATTCTGTGCCAGTATTTACCGACGGTCTGGGCGAGCCCATTGATTGCACGACCTGTGATGCGCGCCAGAAAGCCAAGAAGCGACTGAGCGATCACCTGCAATCCAAAGCTGCTGAGTGAGGCCATGAACGGCGGTTTCGATATCCTGTTCTCGCCACTGGAAATTCGCGGCAAGATCCTGAAAAATCGTATTTTTTCAACTGGCCACATGACAGTCATGATTCGCGACGGCCAACCCACCGATCAGATGGTCGCCTATCACGAGGCCCGTGCAAAGGGCGGTGCAGCCCTGATTATCATCGAGGCGGCCCGCGCCCATCCCTCCGGTGAATCCGGCCGCCCCGCCATCCGCGCCTATGAGGATGCCTGCATTCCGGGGTATGCACGGATCGCCAAGGCAGTGCAGGCGCATGGCTGCAGGATTTTCGCCCAGCTCAGCCATCCGGGCCGGGAAATGGGGATCAATGCCGATGGCACGCATTCCATTGCCGTGGCCCCCTCGCCCGTGCCGAATGAGCGCTTTCATGTGATGCCCCGCGAGATGCCCGTCGCCCTGATCCACGAGATCATCGACGGCTACCGCGCCGCGGCCGCGCGGCTGCGCAAGGCCGGGCTGGACGGGGTCGAGGTGGTGGCGTCGCATGGCTATCTGCTCAGCCAGTTTCTCAATCCGCGTCTCAATCAGCGCACGGATCAGTATGGCGGCAGTCCTGAAAATCGCCTGCGGTTTGTCACGGAATTGCTGGATGCCGTGCGCGAAGGCGCGGGCCCGGACCTGATCGTGGGTCTGCGGATTTCAGGGGAGGAACCGGATCACGCGGGGTTGGAGCAATCCGAGGTGTTGGACATCGCCCCGGCCCTCGCCCTGCACGGCGAACTGGATTACATGAGCGTGACGGCGGGCACTTCGTCTGGCCTTGCAGGCTCGACCCATATCGTACCGCCAATGGCCTATGACCCGGCCTATACCGCGCCGCTGGCCGCGACGATCAAGGCAAATCTGGATATTCCGGTCTTCGTTGCGGGCCGCATTAATCAGCCCCAGATCGCCGAGCAGGTTTTGGCCTCGGGACAGGCCGATATGTGCGCCATGACCCGCGCGATGATTGCCGATCCGCAAATGGCGATGAAGGCCGAAACAGGCCGCATAGACGATATCCGCGCCTGTATTGCCTGCAATCAGGCCTGCATCGGTCACATGCTGAACGGGATCTCGATTTCCTGCATTCAGCACCCCGAAACAGGCCGCGAGTTGGAATATGGCACCCTGCAGGCCACTGATACGCCAAGAAAAATCCTGATCGTGGGCGGTGGCCCGGCAGGGTTGAAAGCCGCCAGTATCGCTGCCGCGCGAGGACATGACGTCACGCTGTACGAGGCCAAACCGGTGCTGGGCGGACAGGTCAATCTGGCCCAGAGCCTGCCGGGGCGCGCCGAGTTTGGCGGGCTGGCCACCAATCTGGCCTATGAGGCGGAACAGGCCGGGGTCAGCATTCATCTGAACACGCCTGTGACCCCTGATCTGATCGCAGAGCAAGCGCCCGATGTCGTCATTCTGGCAACCGGTGCCGAGCCTTATGATCCCAAAATTGAAGGCGCGGATGAGGCACATGTGGTTACGGCCTGGGCCGTCTTGCAGGGCGAGGCCAATGTGGGCAGCCGCGCGGTGATCGCCGATTGGCGGTGTGACTGGATCGGGCTGGGTCTGGCCGAGAAGCTGGCCCGCGATGGCTGTCAGGTGCGTCTGGCGGTCAATGGCATGGTCGCCGGGCAGTCGGTCCCACAATATGTACGCGATCAATGGCTGGGTACGTTGCACAAGCTGGGCGTTGAGGTGATGCCACATCTGCGCCTGTTCGGGGCGGATGCCGACACGGCCTATTTTCAACACACTCTGAGCGGCGAGCCGGTGATGCTGGAAGATACCGACACGCTGGTCACCGCGCTTGGTCACGTGCCTGATACGACCTTGGCGGATGCGTTGGCCGACTGGCCCGGCGAGGTCCATGTGATCGGCGACAGCCTTGCCGCCCGCACGGCGGAAGAGGCGGTGTTTGATGGGCTGAAACTGGCTTGGGAGTTGTGAACATGATCCACATGCTGTCATCGTTTGAAATCAAACCGGGTGAAGATGAAGCGGCCTTCAAAGCCGCCTATGCGGGGTTTGTGGACGACCTCCTTAAGGATGATTTGATCGTGTCCTCCAGCCCGGTTGGCACGCGGGTCTCTGACACGCCGATGGACACGGATGACGACCGGGCGCACACGCATTTTTCAGTGATGAGCTTTCGCGATCGCAAGCAGTTGGATCACGCCTATGCCTACCTGACCCATCGCCGGGGCGAGGCCACGGGCAGCCATCACGACATGTATGCGCGGATCACCAATTCGGTGTTTTTGTGCTGGCAGGACAGCGAATAGCCGCACACCGACACCGTGGCATACATGTGAAATCGAGTGAGTCTCTTTTTGTCGAACGTGACTGGTGTGCAGGACGAAGTGGCCACTCGCCACTTGCCAGCTACCGGAGGCCAACGTGAGCCCCTGGGGTGGCGATCCAACATGCGTTTCAAGGCACTTTATGGCTGCCAAATACATCCACAGAATGAACGTCGCGCTGTCGTCAGAGAAATCGCCAGCCCAAGGGAGGGGCTGACGATGGCCGGGCCGCTGCGCGGCTGTTAACCGTCTTGGCGCATGACGGAGGCGAGCGCAAAAGGCTCACTACGACCGTCCGGCGATTGCAGTGCAGCCATCGTCTATTTGGATCGATTTGTTCGCCTCACCATCGGCGTCAGGCAAACTCGCCCTCAACCTCTTTGATCGCATCGGCCAGAATGTCGAACATGTCGTCAATCTGCGCCTTGCTGATAACAAGCGGCGGTGAGAACACGCACATGCTGCCGATGGGGCGCACGATCAGTCCACGTTTTTCACAGGCCATATCCAGCTTCTCGCCCAGGTTATCGCGCACTTCCTTTGTTGTCTCGCGCCCATCTTCCGCCAGGACCCCTTCCAGACACCCCAGCAGGCCCATGCCGCGCGCATCGCCGATAATCGGCGATTCCGCCAGCTCTGCCAGACGTTTGTGGAAATGCGGGGTGACCGCGCGAACATGCTCCAAAATCTCGTCGCGTTCGAAAATCTCGATGTTTTTCAACGCGCAGGCACTGACCACCGGATGGGACGTATAGGTGTAGCCGTTGGTGTAATAGACATCCTGACCTTCGCCGGTCATCTGCTCCATCACCTTATCGGAAATGATGCAGGCTCCCAGCGGCAGATAGCCCGACGTGATACCCTTGGCGCAGGTGATCATGTCCGGTTCAATGCCAAACACATCCTGCGAGGCAAACCAGTGACCAAGGCGGCCAAAGCCGGTCACCACCTCGTCCGAGATGTAAAGGATATCGTGCTGGCGGCACAGCTCGCGGGTGCGTTTGTGATACCCATCAGGCGGGACGATCACGCCCCCGGAACTGAGGATCGGTTCGGCAATAAACGCGCCGATCTTGTCGGCCCCGATCTCGGCAATGGCTTTTTCCATATCGGCCACTTTGGCATCGCACCACTCCTCAACACTCATCCCCTTGGGGCGCATGTAAGGGTTCACGTCGGGCAGCAGATGCACAAGGTTCGTGGCATGATCAAAATGGCTGTTGGCGCGGTCCTTGCCGGTCGCACTGGCCGCCAGATAGGTCGACCCGTGATAGGCTTTTTCACGGCTCAGGATCATCTTTTTCTCAGGCCGGCCCGTCCGGTTGAAGAAATACTGCATCGTGCGCAGCGCCGCATCCACAGCCGTTGACCCGCCAGTGGTGAAGAACACCGTGTTCAGATCACCCGGGGCCAGGTCGGCAATTTTGGCCGCCAGCCGCGCCGAGGGGGAGTTGGACGAGGACCAGGGCGAAGAATACGCCAGCTGCATCATCTGATCATGCACCGTGTCGGCCATTTCCTTGACGCCATAGCCGATCTGGGTACACCACATCCCGCCCGGCCCGTCGATCATCTTCTGGCCCTTGTCGGTATAGAGATAGACCCCTTCGCCGTGGGTGATCATATAGCGTTCATTCTCGCCCCAATTGGACATTTGCTCGTAAGGGTGCAGGTTGTGGGCAGCATCGGCGCGGGCAATTTCATCCCAGTCGGCGTTATGACCCAGTTCGGCTCTCTCGTTCATGTCATGTCTCCCTTTCAGCCGCCCGTTCCGGGCGTGTGTTCTTCGGCTTCGGAATAGACTGCAACGATGCAGCCCTTTTCAGAATGTGATGTGTGTTCGGTTCCGGCGGCCAGAAACACGACGTCGCCGGTGCGATAGGTGGTGCCGTCATTGTCCGTCAACTCACCATCGACGACCAGAAACTCTTCGGCCCCGCCATGCATATGCGGCGTCGATTGCGAGCCGGGTGCCATGCGATAGATGTAAAATCCGACAAACCGCTCGGCATCCGGGTTCAACTGAATGAAGGAGGTGCCGTTCTCGTACTCCCCATCGGGTTCGGACCGGGTAAAGGCGCTTTCGTCATAGATGCTGACCACCTTGCGCTCATACGGCTGAATGTCTTTCATCGCTCTCTCCTATTGGCTTATGTCTTGTAAAATCCGGTCCATCATGGCGTCGCAGGCGGCCAGTTGGGACAATTCGATATATTCATCCGGCTTGTGCCCCTGCCCCTCCATCGAGCCGGGGCCGCACACCACCGTGGGAATGCCCAGCGCGTCAAAAAACCCGGCTTCGGTGCCGAAGGGAACCTTGGTGATACCGTTGGATCGGGCCATGCGTTTGGCAAAGCCGACCACTTCGTGGGTCTCGAGGACATCCAGACCGGGATAGGCGTTCAGCTCTTCGATCTCGACCTGACCCAGCACCGCCTCGGCACAGGCGTCGATGCGCACGCGCATTTTTTCGGGGCTGTCCGCCGCCAGATGACGATATTCAAAGAGAACTTCGGCGCGATCCGGCACGATATTCAGCGCCGTACCGCCGGATAGTTTGCCCACATGAACCGTCGAGTAAGGGATTGCATAGGCGTCATCCCGCGCGCCGTTTTGGGCCAGATCATCCTGCAAGCCTCTGAGGGCGCTAATAAAATCCGTCGCCACATGCAGCGCGTTGGTGAATTGAGGGGCCAGGGCAGAATGACCCGCCTGCCCATGACACACCGCGCGCAGGGCCGCCTTGCCTTTGTGCCCGATGGCCACGTCCATGCCCGTCGGTTCGCCGACGAAACAGGCGCGCGGCTGACCAATCAACGGGGCCACATCGCCGATCATCTGGCGGATACCGACACAGCCAATTTCCTCGTCAAAGGACAGCACGATCTTCAGCGGCTCTTTCAGCATGGCCGTCGTGGCCCGGTCGGCCAGCGCCAGAACCGAGGCCACATAGCCCTTCATGTCCGTGGTGCCCCGGCCATAGAGACGGTCTTGTTCACGGCTGAGCGCAAAGGGTGCACGGGTCCACTCCTGCCCCTCGACCGGCACCACATCGGTATGGGCCGACAGCAAAACGCCCGCCCCGGCAGGCCCAAGTGTGGCCACCAATCCCGCCTTCTCACCAGTCTCATCAGGCAGACGTGTTACGGTAAACCGCCGCTCGCGAAGATACGCCTCGACATAGTCGATCAGCGCCAGATTACTGGCCTGAGGGGTCGTCGGAAAGCCGATCAGCCGCTCCAGGACTTCAAGTGTTTGCGTCATGCGATGCCCACCTTCCGGGCCACGGGCAAAATGGCCCCATCAGCTTTGAAATATTGCGGCAATACGGCCTGCATGTATCGAAAACACAGACGGGCGGCGCGGTCCCGGTCAAACCCGTCCGGATGCAGCAGATAATCGGTCCAGATGCCCTCAAGCATGGCCAGCAACCCATCGGCGGTATCCTTGGCAAGGGCCTCGAACCCGGCAACGCCTTCGGTGCGCAGCATGGCCAACAACGCATCGCTGGCCAGCGTGCTCATCCGGACGTCCCGGGTGTCGCTATGTTCTCGGAACGTCTCGCGTTCACGCGCCTCGCCGCGAAAGGCGTACCAGATGCTGATGCTGCGCCGGTTCAACACGGCTTTGCTCAGATCACTGCGAATGATCGCCTCAATGGTTTCCTGCGGGCTGGGCCCCGCTTGGGCCAAAAGCTGATCCAGCTGCGCATAGTAGGTCACACCGGCATGGGCAACAGCCGCTTCTAACAGCTTGTCTTTGCTTTCAAAATGCAGATGGATCATGCCGCGCGACAGGTTGGCCCGCTCGATGATCGTGCTGACCGAAGTACGTGCAATGCCCAGCTCGGCCACGCAATCCAGCGTCGCCTCGATCAGGGCTTGGCGATTCTTGTCGCGCAGTTGCTGGCGTCGGTCCGTAGACTGGCTCACGGCGGGTGATCCTTTCAGCCCTCTAGGCCCATCGGTAAATCCGGTTGACAGGGGCATGTGGTATTCGCCATGCTAAATGGACGCTCGTCCATTTGCAACTGCGCTGGCCTCTGCCAGCCCCTGCCGCCGGGTTTTCGGCCTTTGAAGGGAATGCCATCATGTCGACACCCGATCGCTATTCGGTGCTGTTTGAACCCGTTAAAATCGGCCCCGTGACGGCCCCGAACCGGTTCTATCAAGTGCCGCATTGCAATAGTCTGGGCTATATGCGCCCCAAGGCCGAGGCGGCGATGCGCAAAGTGAAAGCGCAAGGCGGATGGGGTGTGATCTGCACGCAGGAGGTTGAAATTCACCCGTCCTCCGATCTCTCGCCCTTTCCCGAAGGACGGCTTTGGGATGATCGCGATATCCCGGGCTTGGCAATGATGGTCGATGGGGTGCATGAGCATGGCAGCCTTGCCGGGATCGAGCTGGCGCATAATGGCTGTCACGCGATGAACCACATGACCCGTGCCACCGCATTGGCCCCGTCAGACATGGCCCTGCACAATCCGCATCCGCGACAGGCCCGCGCCATGGACAAGGAAGACATTCGCGACCTGCGCCGCTGGCACCGCGATGCCGTGCGCCGCTCGCTGACCGCCGGGTTCGACATCGTTTACGTCTATGCAGGGCATCACATGACCACCGCGCATCACTTCATGCTGCCCGAATACAACCAGCGCATGGATGAATATGGCGGCTCGTTGGAAAACCGCGTGCGCCTGACCCGCGAGTTGCTGGAAGATACGCTTGAGATATGCGACGGCAAGGCCGGGGTCGCCTTCCGCTTTGCAGTGGATGAGATGATGGGCGAAGACGGCATGCAGGCCCATGAAGAGGGGCGCGCCGTGGTCGAATTGCTGGCCGAATTGCCTGACCTCTGGGACGTCAATGTCGCCGGGTGGGACAATGACAGCCAGACCACGCGGTTTGAGCCGCAAGATGGCTATCAGATGCCCTATGTGGATTTCGTCAAATCGGTGACGACCAAGCCGGTTGTGGGCACCGGACGGCTGACCTCGCCCGATGTGATGGCGGGATTGATCAACAAGGGCACGCTGGATTTCATCGGCGCGGCGCGACCCTCGATTGCCGATCCGTTCATTCCTTTGAAGATCAAGGAGGACCGGATTGACGAGATCCGCGAATGCATCGGCTGCAACATCTGTGTCAGCTGTGACAACCTGTCGATCCCGATCCGCTGTACCCAGAACCCGACGATGGGCGAGGAATGGCGGCGCGGCTGGCACCCCGAAGAGATCGCGGGCAAGGGCAAGGAAGAGGCCGCTTTGGTCATCGGCGCGGGTCCTGCCGGTCTGGAATGCGCGATGCAACTGGCGCGGCGCGGCTATCACGTGACCTTGGCCGAAGCGGGCCCCGAGGCCGGTGGGCGCGTATTGCGAGAATCTGGCCTGCCGGGGCTGTCGGCGTGGAAACGCGTGGCGGATTACCGGATGCATGACCTGCAACAACGCGCCAATGTGGACCTTTATTTCGACAGTGAACTGGACCCGGAACAGGTGATCGAACTGGGCATCCCGAACGTTTTTGTTGCCACCGGATCAACCTGGCGCGCTGACGGGCGCGGACGCGCCACCATGCACGGCGTGCCCATTGCCGATGGGGCCGAGGTGTTCACGCCCGACGATATCATGGCCGGAAAAATGCCCGGCACCGGGCCGGTTCTGGTTTATGACGATGATCAGGGCTATCTGGCCGCCGTTCTGGCCGAACATCTGGCGCAAGCCGGGTTCGAGGTGGTGTTTGTCACCCCCGCCAGCGTGGTGTCGCCCTTCACGGATCACACATTGGAACAGGGGCGTGTACAGGCCCGTCTGATCGAATTGGGGGTCGAGATCATTCCGACCCATGTCCTGTCCGAAATCGGGACCGAGAGCATCCGCCTTGCCTGTGACTATTCTGATCGCCCGCGCAATATCCCCGCCCGCGCCGCTGTTCTTGTCACCGAACGGCACCGGACCATCGGTCTTTATGAGGCGCTGAAAGCCTCGGAACACGGGTTCAATCACCTCGCCCTGGTGGGGGATGCCGAGGCACCGGGAATGATTGTTGATGCGGTCTGGCACGGCCATCTGGCCGCGCGCGAATTCGAGCGTGATCCAAGCCTGAGCAACGCCGACTGGTTCCGCCGTGAAACAACTGATCTGAGAGAGGAGACCTGACCATGCCAAGCCGCCCCGCAGAACTGGATACTCTTTTGGCCGAACATCGCGACGGGATGGCCTTGCCGCGTGGCTTTTACACCTCTCAAGAGATCTATGAACACGACATCGCAACCTACTGGAACAAAAGCTGGATTTGGGTAGGTCATATCAGTCAAATCCCGAACCCAGGTGACTATTTTCTATTCGACTATGCCAATGAGTCGATCATTGTCGTCAGGGATCGCGACGGTGAGATACACGCACACCTGAATGTGTGCCGCCACCGCGGATCGCGTGTGTGCACCGAGCAATCGGGCAATGCCCGAACCCTTGTGTGCCCCTATCATGCCTGGACATACGAGCTGACCGGGAAACTGCGGGCCGGGCGCGCGATGGGTCCCGACTTTGACCCCACCAACTGGGGGCTGTTTCCGGCGCAGTTGCGTATCTTTCAGGGCCTGATTTTTGTGTGCGCCAGCGAAGATGCCCCGTCAATCGACGACGGATTGGACAAGCTCGCCCCGCTCATGGCCCCATTTGGGACCGAGCGGATGAAAATAGCCCATACGGCGAACTACCCTGTGCCCGCCAACTGGAAGCTGGCGGTTGAAAATTACATGGAGTGCTATCATTGCGCGCCGTCCCATTTGGAATACGCCCGTTCGCACACTCTGAAGATGCCGAAAGACGTCGAGACGTTAACGCCCGCCCTTGTAAAGCGATCACGTGCGATTGGCCTGCCCGGCGAAGAGCTTTATCAAAGCGGAATCGATACCGGTGTGCCGGGCGCGGATTTCTATTACCGCCGCTACCCGCTTTACGAGGGCTATGAAACTGGCAGCAAAACCGGCGCGCCGCTTGCGCCCCCTTTGGGTGATCTCACTGGATGTGATGGCGGGGCCACCGATTTCCAGATCGGACTGTTGAACAACATTCTATTTTATGCCGATCACGCCGTTGGGTACCGGTTTGTCCCGCGCGGCCTTCAGGAAACAGATATTCAAGTGATCTGGATGGTCCGCGATGACGCCGAAGAGGGCAAGGATTATGATCTGGATGACCTGACCTGGCTTTGGCATGTCACGTCGCTTGATGATGAAAGGATCATCCGATTTAACCAGCAAGGTGTGAATTCACGGTTTTTCCAACCCGGTCCGCTGGCCGAAATGGAATGGGGCATTCGCAGCTTCTACGATGGGTATCTGGCGATGATCACCCGCTAACGGTCTGGCTCTGTTGCGCGCGCCATTGATCGGCGCTGAGCCGGTAGCCGGGTAGATCTTCGGTGTAAGAGTGGATCATGCCGACGGGCTGCATACCGCATTTGGTCAACACATGGCCCGAGGCGTGGTTTTCGGGGTCCGTGACCGCCACGATATCGGTAATGGATGAGGCTTCAAACGCAAACTGAAGCAACCGGGTGCAGGCTTCGGTGGCATAGCCATGGCCCCATGCCTCGCGCTTGTAGACATATCCGATTTCGATCTCCCCGTCGGGCAGGGTGTCACCCTGAACCAATGACCAATCTGTGTCATCCACATCCACCGGCAAAGGCAACAAAACCGCTGAACCGAGTTTTTCGCCCGTATCTTTGCGGATCACACACCAGATGCCGACGGCACCCCCGGCACAACGGCGTATCCAAATGGGCATTTTCTGGGACATCTCATCTTTGGGAAAAGGACGCCTGGCGACGTAACGGGTCACTTCGGGGTCGGTCCAAAGAGTGATGGCAATATCCAGATCATCCGCCGCAAGCGGGCGCAGGATCAGACGATCTGTTTCAAGAATAAGGTTCACCAAAAGGCTCCCGGGGCGATCAGACGTGATTGCGGCCCGTCCTACCCTGTCTTCCCATCAAGAACCATAGATCAGGTTTTCTGGGGGGCACCGTCACCCATCGTCGCATCAAACATCTTGTGTTGTCCGCGGCCCGCACTCTTGGCGGCGTAAAGGGCAATGTCGGCATCTTCCATGATCCGATCTAGCGAGGGATTTTTATACTGCGCACTGAGGGTAACACCGATACTGGCCGAGATGCGGCACATGTCGCCGTTGAACGGTATCGGCTCTTCCAGGCGCCGGATCAATCGAAGTGCGATTTCCGAAACCCGCGACGGGTCGATCAGGCGCGGGAATATCAGGACGAATTCGTCCCCCCCGGTGCGCACAATTGCATCGTCGCCGCGGGTTTCCTCGACCATGATGCGAGCCACGGTTTGCAGCACGAAATCACCCGCCGCATGGCCCAACGTGTCATTGACCGCCTTGAAAAAATCGAGGTCGCAATTCATCAGCGCAAAATCGGTTTCTGTCTCGCTCAGACGGGCCAGAACATGATCCAGCGCCCGGCGGTTCTTAAGACCGGTCAGCGTGTCGGTATAGGCCTGTTCCTCGGCCGCGACCTTGGCCCCCTGCAGACGCAGGTTCAGCTTGCGAGAGGCCTCCATCGCCGCTGTTTTCGCCTCGACCAGGTACAGCATTTCCATCGCCAGATCGGTGGGTGCAAAATCGGCATTGGTCAGATCGAAATCGCGCACCGCATCAAGGATCGAGATGCCAAAAGACATGTTGACAACGGCCCCGCCTTCCGGCCCGAACCCTGCCCCCTCAGGCAGCGGGACCAGTACACCCTTTAGCCCGGTGCGCGGCGCATCGCGCAGTTGCAGATGCAGCTTGACCCCGGCCAGGGCCAGCAATTCGGGCATGGTGGTGCCCGTGCGGGGGCGTTTGAGTTCAACCAGTTCAAGAAATCGCAAACCGGTCGGATCACCCTCGGGGCGCAGCTTGGCCAGTGTCGGGCCTGCATGTATGATATGCCCTGTGGCGTTCAGCACCACGTGCATCGGGCAAAGTGTATCCATCATGTGGGTGGCTGAAATCTGATCCATTCTGCTCACCCTGCCAGCCCCGCGCCCAGGCTGAAGTCGCGCCCATCGGCGAAGGCCGCCTCAAGCAATTCGATCGCAATGATTTCGGTGCCGTCGCGCGCACCCTTGTGATCCAGAAAAACCAACGCGCCGTAATCATCGGCCATCGTGCGCAGCAGCCCCATGATGACATAACCGAACCCGGCGATATCCCTGGGCCCTGCCCGCACCGCCAGACTGTAAGAGGCGCGCGTATGCCCGCGCAGTTCCAGTCGGGGCAATTGCAGATCGGACACGGCCAGTCGTGCCCGTTCGGGCAGGTCATCCAGCGAATGCAAGAATTCCTCGAATGTCATTCCGCCAAAGCGCAGCAAGCGGCGCAAGGCCTCGACATTCGGATGAGACACCAGATAGGTACCGATATCTTCAAGCAGGTCGGTTTGGGGACGATCCAACACCTCGGCGGCCTTGTCCAGCACGCGGCGGGTGATCGCCTCGTCATAGATCATCATCGCCTCGAACTCGGTCAGTCCAAGGTCAAGCGGCTGGACAATCGCCAGCCAGGTTTCGCGCCCATATGTGTCCCGGACAAACCGTTCAATGGCGCGATTGATCAGCCCATGCATGGCCTGCCTCCGCATAATTCGCCATCAAACTTGCAAATCCGGCTTAACAAAGCGCCAACAGCTAAACTTGTAATCAATTTTGACGCCTCTTGCCCTTCGGCGGGTGCGCTGCTAGATCGAAACCATCCGTTGGGGTGCTCTGATTTATCGGCGCTGAGAGGTCTTTGACCAACCCACCGAACCTGATCCGGTCAGTACCGGCGGAGGGAACGGAGCACCACAAGGTCGCAATCCGCGCACCGCTCTTCCTTCGCAATGCCGTTTTAGGGGATGCCAAAAAGGAAGATTGTGATGACACATACCCTGCTTTCCTTGTGCTGCCGCGCGCGCGTTCCCTTTGGTATTGCGCAGGACCAACGGAAGATATCACCCCCGTTGCCTGGAGAAAGCACATGAGAACCCTCGCCATTCTGGCCACCCTGATGCTGGCCACCCCTGCTGCCGCGCAGGACAAAATGACCGTCATTCTGGATTGGTTCGTCAATCCCAATCACGGCCCGATCATCGTCGCACAGGAAAAGGGTTATTTCGCCGACCAGGGACTTGAGGTCGAGGTGATTGCGCCGGCCGATCCGTCCGACCCGCCCAAGATGGTCGCTGCCGGGCAGGCCGATCTGGCCCTGTCCTATCAGCCGCAATTGCACCTGCAGGTGGCCGAAGGCCTGCCCTTGATCCGGGTCGGCACGCTGATCGCCAGCCCGCTGAATTGCCTTCTGGTGCTTGAGGATGGACCGGTAAAAACATCTGCCGACCTGAAGGGCAAGAAAATCGGGTTTTCCGTCGCAGGCGTGGAAGAGGCCTTGTTGATTGCCATTCTGGGTCAGCATGACATCACCCTGGATGATGTGGAACTGGTCAATGTGAACTGGTCGCTGTCGCCCTCGCTGATGTCGGGCCAGGTGGATGCGGTTCTGGGTGCCTATCGGAATTTCGAGTTGAACCAGATGGAGATCGAGGGTGTTCCGGGCCGCTGCCTGTTTGTCGAGGAAGAGGGCGTGCCATCCTATGACGAACTGATCTATGTGGCCAACCCTGCCGAAATGGACGCGGACCTGATCAACCGCTTTCTGCACGCCACCGAACTGGCCACGCAGTATATCGTCAACCACCCCGCCGAAAGCTGGGAGGTTTTTGCCGGTACGTCCACTGAGCTGAATGACGAATTGAACGCCAAAGCCTGGGACGACACGCTGCCTCGCTTTGCCCTGCGCCCTGCCGCTCTGGATGCCGGGCGCTATGCGCGGTTCGAGACGTTCCTCAGCGAGGCCGGATTGGTCGACGGCACCCGGTCACTGGATCAACTGGCGATTGATCCCGGGGCCAAGTGATGGGCTATGGTCGGGGTTTCTCTCGCTGGCGCGCTTCGGCGGGCGAGCACTGGCCTGCCTTCACCAAACATGGCTTTGTGCGGGGGTTAGGCGATGGCACGCTCCCGCGCGAGGCGTTTCTGCGTTATCTGGTGCAGGATTACATCTTCCTGATCCATTTCTCGCGGGCTTGGGCGCTGGCGGTGACCAAGGCCGACACGGTCGGGGAAATGCGCCTTGCGGCAGGCACGGTGGATGCGCTGATCAATGGCGAGATTGCGATGCATATCAAGACCTGCGCCGAGGCGGGGTTGAGCGAAGACGATCTGTTCACCACTCCCGAGCATCCCCAGAACATCGCCTATACACGCTATGTTCTGGATGCGGGCCATTCCGGTGATTTCGTGGATTTATTGGCCGCCCTCGCCCCTTGTGTGATGGGCTATGGCGAGATCGGGCTGGCCCTGAAACAAGAGGCCAGCAGCGACACCTATGGCGACTGGATCGCAACCTATTCCGGTGCGGAGTATCAAAACACCTGCATCGCGGTTGGCCAGTTGATTGACGGGGCCATTGCCCGGCGTCTGGGCGATGATCCAACACAAAACCCAAGGTGGCAGGCCCTGACCCGGCGCTTTGTCACCGCCACACGGCTGGAAGTGGGGTTCTGGGATATGGGCCTTTCGGGATGAGTGGCGTGCCGGGCCTCAGCCTGTCAGGCACCGCCCGGATCGACGGGCAGATGTTATTTGGACCTCTGGATATTTCGGCCCCTGCCGGGCGCTGGACCTGCCTTTTGGGGCCGTCTGGTGTAGGCAAAACCACCCTGCTGCGCCTGATTGCGGGGATCGAGGATGTGGCGGTTCTGGACGGTGCTGTCTCGGCCTCGGATAGTGCCCCCCTGCCCGGCCGCATTGCGCTGATGGCGCAGAGCGATTTGCTGATGCCCTGGCTGAATGTGATCGACAACGTGATGCTGGGCGCGCGGCTGCGCGGGGCCGCCCCTGATCGCGCCCGCGCGCAGGGAGTTCTGGAGCGTGTCGGGCTGGCCAGCCACGCTGCCAAACACCCCGATACCCTGTCGGGTGGTGAGCGCCAACGCGCCGCTCTGGCCCGCACCTTGATGGAAGACCGCGCCGTCGTGCTGTTGGACGAACCCTTTTCGGCGCTGGATGCGCGCACCCGTGCGGAAATGCAGGATCTGGCCGCGGATCTGTTGCAGGACCGCACGGTTCTGATGGTCACCCATGATCCGGGCGAGGCGATCCGGCTGGGCCATCAGGTATTGCTGCTGACCGAGCGGGGGTGCGAGGCAATCCCCCTGCCCGATACGGCCCCACCCCGCGCGGTGGATGATGCGCAGGCCCTGGCCGCCCAGGGCGCGCTGCTGTCACGCCTGATGGTGAAGGCATGACCCGCCCCTGGCTCACCGCTGCCCTGTCGGCCGCATTGGCGATTGCCCTGTGGCAGGCTCTGGTGACGTTGACGGGCATGCCGCGGTTCATTCTGCCGGGACCGGGGCTGGTGGCGAAAACGCTGTGGACCAGTCGTGCACTGATCGCAGAACATGCGGTGATCACAATGATCGAAGTGCTGGTGGGTCTTGCCCTTGGCGCGATCCTTGGCGGGATGACGGCGATTGGTTTGGCGGCCTCGCCGATGGCGCGCAGCCTGATCCGCCCGATGATGGTGTTTTCCCAGGCCATCCCGGTTTTTGCGCTGGCCCCGGTGCTGACCCTTTGGCTGGGTTATGGGCTGTGGTCCAAGGTCGCCATGGCGCTGCTGATCATCTATTTCCCGGTCACCTCGGCGTTCTTTGACGCGCTGATGCGCACGCCCAAGGGCTGGCTTGATCTGGCGCGGGTCATGGGGGCTTCACCAAGACGGATCATGTGGCATATCCGCGTGCCCGCAGGGCTGCCCGGCTTTGCCTCGGGCCTGCGTCTGGCCGCCGTTTATGCCCCCATCGGGGCGATCATCGGTGAATGGGTTGGGGCCTCTAAGGGCCTTGGATACCTGATGCTGTTGGCCAATGGCCGCGCCAAGATTGACCTGATGTTTGCCGCGCTGATCGTGCTGGCGATCTTTACCCTGATCCTGCACGCCGCTGTTGATCGCGCCTGCCGGAAATGGCTGGATTGATCCGCGTCACTTAGGGGCGAAACTTGCAACAATGAAACGATGCCGACGAGCGCTTTCGAGGTTGGGAAGGTGTTATGTTACAGCCTGAGGCAACAACCGCTTTGCGGACTTTGCGGCCCTTCGCTGCTTGTGCGTCAATGATCGCTCTGGTGGAATATCGAAAAAGTAGCTTGTATCTACTCGCCACAAACGCTGACCCTGCTGAGCGCAGCAGTCCCGATCAAATCGCGTAAGCACAAAACAGGTTTGCTTGTTGAGGGATGATCAAACTCGGGCCAACTCGATACTTTTCGCATTTCGTAATGATTTCGGCCACGACCGTTTCCATGACAGTGCCGCCAGCTTCCTTGACGATAGCGCCTACCGGGTTCGCCATGATCTCCTTTGGGATATCAATCTTTGGCACTTGGATAACTCGATCCACCGAGATTGTCTGAACGGAGACATTCCCAAAACAAGCTTTTTTCAGAATTGCAGGCAGTCGTTCCGATCCGTCATAGGCAAATGGCGCAAGAGATTGCTGGCCGACTTTAGGGCTGACATGGTTGCTGAGCGCCTTAGCCATCGCAAGGAAGAAGTCGTTGGCGCCCGCCCAGACTGACAGGTATAAGCGACCGCCTTTCATTTGGACACGGCGCATTTCCATCACAGCTGCCATGTCATCTGGAAAAAACTGGATGCCTTGCTGGCAAAATACAACAGAGAAGCTCGCATCCTCAAACGGCATGTTAGTGGCATCAGCGACCTTCCAGTCGAAGCCGCTGGGGTCCCCGGAGGTCAGCACACGCGCAGTATCAATCATACCCTCGTTGAGGTCAGCACCTGAGATACGGACAGATGGCCCCAATCTTTCTCGCACACAGCGAGCCATAATCCCGGTGCCACATGCAACATCGAGGATTGTATCCGCGTCTGAAATAGAAACGGCGTCTAATGTCGCAGCCGCCAGTGGGCTAAAGATTGCTTTGACCTTCTGCTCTTCGTAGATAGCAGCTGCGTTACCTTTGAGCTGGTATGTTTCGTTTGCCATAGCTTTGATCTCCCAACCAAATGTGACCAGTGCGAAAGATACACTGTAACCGTTTTAGTCCAGTTTGCTAAAACCAAATACTAGCAGGCATCGGGTCATTGACGACGCCACAGTCAGAATTGTCAGGTTCTTACTACACTTTGTCCTAGCGGACATTGGCGGCATCGCAGCAATCTGGTAACTAAGGGCTGATAGTGTTGAAAAACTCCGCGTTCGAGCGACGGAGGCCAACTTGACGGAACATCTTCCCGTGAAGTGCCTGATTGATAAACGATGTTCGTTAGGCGGCTGTTTGCGGAAATACTGTTCTAAATTTCCGAGAGGATTTTCTGGTTGAAGAGTTTTTCAACGAAATCACCGCTCAAAGCAGACATTTGACCCAACGTGCAGAATGCCAGCTTTGCGGCCCCAAGTCCTCGCCAATCTTCATTACGATTGCCCAACTGCTACCCCCACGCGATCTCAGAAATCTGTCGGCGCACCGCCTTCGGATTTGC
>Ga0316205_10000964_pt1 | contig 41493 bp, 38 predicted proteins | sample 3monthpyrite_MG_FD_204941 | JGI IMG/M metagenome (GOLD analysis project Ga0316205, IMG submission 204941) | Microbial mat bacterial communities from mineral coupon in-situ incubated in ocean water Damariscotta River, Maine, United States -... | ecosystem: Environmental > Aquatic > Marine >...
TGATGGATATCACGGCCACCCCGCCTGATCCGGTTGTCCTGCAAGGGCTGGACCCGAGGCTTTGCATTCGGCTGCAGGCCATGCCGTGGCGGCGCGTTGGCCACACAACCCTGATCGCCGCCGCCGACCACACAAGATATGCCGAAATTTCGGCGGCGTTTCCGGGCAGAATCAGCCTTATCCATGTCGAGCGTGATGAACTATACCGCACGATTGAAACCATATTTTCAGCGCATTTAACCCGCGCCGCCGCGCTTTCCTGCCCGCGGGCATATAGCTGTCGGCAGATCAGTTTTGCCCCGACCAAAACAGTGACAGCGCTTTTGATCGGGCTGGTTATCGGCCTTGCGGCGGCCAATTTGCAAGCCACGTTTCTGCTGCTTTTTTTGTGGGCATTGCTCGGCAATATCGCCACCAGCGTTTTGCGGGCTTCAGCGCTGATCGCCTTTCTCAAGCCGTCAAAACCCCTGCCAGCGGGCAATAGCGTTGCCGATATCACCGCCCATTTCAAACGCCCGACCGTTTCTGTTCTCATCCCGCTTTTTCGCGAAGAAAAGGTAATTCCGGCCCTGCTGGAGGCCATGAACCAGCTCACCTACCCCAAAGAGCTGCTCGATGTCAAAATCCTGCTCGAAGCGGAAGACCACATAACCCGCGCAGCCTTGGCCAAATTTACACTGCCGCACTGGGCGCATGTGCTCAGCGTGCCCGCCGATACCTTGCAAACCAAACCCCGCGCCATGAATTATGCCCTGCCATATTGCACCGGTGCCATTATCGGCATCTATGATGCGGAAGACAGGCCAGACCCCGACCAGATCGATAAGGTCGTGGCGCATTTGGTTTCCGCCCCGCCGCAAGTGGTGGCGGTGCAGGCCAATCTCGATTTTTACAATACCGAGGCAAACTGGCTTTCGCGCAGCTTTACCATCGAATACTCGGCGTGGTTTCGGGTAATCATGCGCGGCATGCAGCGGCTGGGCCTGCCGCTGCCCCTTGGCGGCACCTCTGTTTTCATGCGCCGCAACGCACTGGAAGAAGTTGGCGGCTGGGACGCTCACAATGTCACCGAAGATGCGGATCTCGGCATGCGGCTGGCACGCTTTGGCTATCGCTGTGAAATGGTTGACTCCACCACCTGGGAAGAGGCCAACAAAGTGCCGGTTGGCTGGGTAAAGCAGCGTTCTCGCTGGATAAAGGGATTTATAATCACGTGGTTAAGCCAAATGCGCAATCCGGTATCGCTCTATAAAGACCTCGGGTTTATCGGGTTTATCGGGCTGCAAATCGTGCTTTTGGGCACGGCAACCGCCTTTTTGCTGGCGCCGGTTTTTTGGGCGCTCTGGCTTGGCGTGTTCGGGGTCGAATGGTCATTTTTCAGACTGATGCCGCCATTGTTCTGGCAGCTCACCTTTACGGCATTGGTGCTTGGCGAAGCTGTGATGGTCAGCATCGGTGCCCTCGCATTAAGGCAAAAGAGAAAATATGGGCTGCTGCCATTCCTGCTCACCATGCCGCTATATTGGCCAATAGGCACCATCGCCGCCTATAAAGCGGTATTTGAAATTTTTTCCGCGCCGTTTTACTGGGATAAAACCACTCACGGGCTGGATTAGGTGCCAAATTCAACTGCGCCAAGTGGCCCCAATTCAAGCCGCATCTGCCGGCCAGATTCCACCTTGTAAAGCGGGCAATGCGCCCCGAGCAGCATCAGCGAGCCTTTGGGAATCACCTGCCCCCGACCGGTATAATGGTTTGCCAAAAAGGCCAGCGCCTCGGCGGGGTTTTGCGGGGCAATACCGCGCCCCTCAACCACAACCGAACTTCCATCCGTGCAAAGGGTTGTTATGCCCTGCCAGTCAAATTCGCCCGGTGCCAGCCCCGGCCCGCCACACACGATACCGGCATTAAACACATTATGCGCAATTACCGTCGGCGGGTGCATCATGCCCTCAAAGTTACGCCGGTCGAGCAGTTCAAAGGCCGGAAAATAGTGCTCTACCGCCGCCTCGGCGCGCGCGGCAGAATAAGGCGCACCCGGCACGAGATCTTCCTTCAGGCGCGCCGCAATTTCGGGTTCGATCATAAAATACCGGTAGGCGGTCGTGTCTATTTTTATGCCTGATTGATAAACCTGATCGGCAAATATCCTGGCCATTCCGGGGTGCGGCAGGTTCAGTTTTTCCATCAAAGCAGCAGAATTAAAGGCAATCTTATAGCCCGCAACGCCGCCGCGCTCGGCTGCCAATGTTTTGGCGACCGTATCCTGCACATCAAATGCGGTGGCCAAATCGGGAATCTCGGCGCTGCAATCCTTTATCCAATCAGTAGATCGCATGGTTTCAAGCACATTTATCATCATATTTCTCCTGCAGCATCCTGCTTTAAACGTGTTTCATAAGCCTTTGATATATGGTCCCTTAGCGCCTTGTCTGCCGCGGTTTTGTCGCGGTCGGCAATGGCGTCTACAATCGCGGCATGCTCGGCAAGCGCATCTTCGCCACGCCCTTCGGCTGCCAGTGATGTCGTGGTCAAAAGCGCCATGGTGCGGTGCACCGAATCAAGTTGACGGATCAAATAGCGGTTATGGCTCGCCAAGTGGATTTGCCGATGAAAGCGCCGGTTGGCCAGCGCCAGACCGGCCGGATCATTCACCAATGCCATATCTTTCGCTACCAGATCTTGCAGAATTTTAATCTCCTCCGGTGCGGCGTGCTGGGCGGCCAGTTGTGCGGCCAGCCCTTCAAGCTGTGCGCGCACCGCATAAAGTTCGCCAAGCTGGTCGTGGTCCAGCGACGCCACCACCATCGAGCGCCCGTCACGCACCAGAATATTCTGCGTTTCCAGCCGCTGTAGCGCCTCTCGTATCGGGGTGCGTGACACGCCGAAGCGCTCGGCCAGCTCTGATTCCACCAACCTGTCGCCGGGCATATAGGTGCCGCGGTCAATCGCCTCAAGCACCAGCTCATAGGCATCCTTGTTTTGCTCCACACGGTTTGGCATCAAACCCTCCCTTTTCACAAACGTTATAGGCCAAACTTCCGCCACGCAATGGCTGTTGCGCACACCCCCTCAAGCGGCTATTCATAGCCATGCCCGCAAAAGATTTTACTCATGTGCGAGATTGGGTTTTTGACCTCGATCACACACTATATCCGGCTTCCAGCCTGCTGTTCAGGCAGCTCGAAGTGAATATGGAGCGGTTTTTGATGCGCGAATTCAGCCTTTCGGCCAAAGCTGCCGCTGCCCGCCGCCACAGCTACTGGCAGCAGCACGGCACCACGCTGGCCGGGCTGATGCACCACCACGGCACAGACCCGCACCTTTATTTAAGCGAAGTTCAGCAAATCGATATGTCGGTGCTTGCCCCCAACCCATCGCTTCGCGCCGCCATTAGCGCCCTGCCCGGCCGCAAAATCGTTTTCACCAATGGCTCACGCGACTATGCGCACCGGGTCACCGCCGCGCTCGGGCTGGATGACCTGTTTGAAACCCATTTCGGCATTGATGACGCCGAATTTGTCTCCAAACCCCATGCCAGCGCCTTTGAGGTCGTGTTTGCCAAAGCCAAGCTGGCCCATAAAAACGCAGCCATGTTTGAGGATGACCCCCGCAATCTCGAAATTCCTCATGCGCTGGGTCTCAAAACCGTGCTGGTTGGCCCTGCCAAAATCACCGCCCATATAGATCACCAAACCAATGATCTTACCGCTTTTCTCACCACCCTGATGGAGCCGCCGGATGCGCACCCCCTGTGATATCCTGGTTGTCGGCGGCGGTGTTGCCGGGCTCAGCGCCGCCTGTGTTTTTGCCAGCGCCGGTTTTGAAACCATCTGCGTTGACCCGGTGCCGCCAATCACCGATGCCACCCTTGCCGGCGCCGATCTGCGCTCCACCGCCTTTTTGTTGCCTTCCGTCGAGCTCCTCAGCCAATCCGGCCTGTGGGCGCAGCTAGCACCACATGCCGCCCCACTCGGCATAATGCGCATTCTTGATGCGGGCGGCGAAGCCGGCATTGTGCGCGAACAGGCCGATTTTCGCGCCAGCGATCTCGGGGTCGACGCCTTTGGCTACAACCTGCCCAACACATTGCTGCGCAAAAAAATGCTCGCCTTCCTGAGGCAGTTTAGCAATTTCACCCTGCTCGCCCCTGAAACCGCGGGCAAACTCACCCCCCGCAGCAGCGGCGCGCTGGTAAAGCTTGCCAATGGCGGGCAAATCGCGGCGAAGCTGGTAATTGCTGCCGATGGCCGCAATTCACCGCTGCGCACCCAGCTCGGCATTCCGGTAAAAACCTGGCGATACGGGCAAAAAGCACTTGTTTTCAATACTATCCACAGCACCCCTCATCAAAATATCTCCACCGAAATCCATCGTTCCGGCGGCCCGTTTACACTGGTGCCGCTGGAAGACCCTTATCAATCAGCCGTCGTCTGGATGGAGCGCGGCCCCCGCGCCGCCGACCTTTACACACTCAACGAGAACGCCTTCAATCAAGCCTTGACCGAGCGCGCCTGCGGCACCCTTGGCGCGATAAAAATCAACGGCAAGCGCGCTATTTGGCCGATCATTGCGCAACGGGCCGAGCGCCTTAATGGCCCGCGCACCGCGCTCCTTGCCGAAGCCGCGCATGTTATTCCGCCCATCGGCGCACAAGGCCTCAATATGAGCCTCGCCGATCTGGCCGCACTTAAGGCGCTGGTGCTGAAAGCGCGCGAAAATGGCCAAGACATCGGCGCAGCAGATCTTCTGCAAAATTTTCACCGCGCCCGCTGGCCGGATATGGCAGCGCGCATCAATGGCGTTGACCTCCTCAACCGCGCCTCGATGGCCGAAACCCCGCTGCTGAAAGACCTCCGCCGCGCAGGTCTCAAAGCCCTGCACAGCATCAAACCCATCCGCAACGAGCTAATGAAACGCGGCCTCGGTGCCAAATAGCTTCATTCTTTTAAAAATACTCACGGGGTGAATTGGCGCAGCCAAGAGGGGCGCGTGCGCCCCTTACGCCGCCTCCACTTTCCCCGCCACCAATTGCACAACGCGGTCCATCCGCGCTGCCAATGCATGGTTATGGGTGGCAATCAGCGCCGATAGCCCGGTTTCCCGCACCAGCTCCATCAGCACCGAAAACACGGTTTCCGAGGTTTCGGGGTCAAGGTTGCCGGTGGGCTCATCTGCCAGCAAAAGGCGCGGCCCATTGGCCATGGCACGGCAAAAAGCTACCCGCTGCTGCTCCCCGCCCGACAGTTCGGCCGGGCGGTGGTCAAGCCGCGCCCTCAGCCCGACCCTGTCCAACAGCTTTTTCGCCCGATCTTCGGCCAAAGCCTTGGCCACGCCGTTAGCCCGTTGCGGCAGAGAAATATTTTCCACCGCGCTAAACTCGGGCAACAGGTGGTGAAACTGGTAAATAAAGCCGATTTTTTCGCGCCGCAGCCGCGTCCGCTCTTTGTCTTTCACTTTGCCAATGGCTGCACCAGCAATAGTCACCTCACCCGCGCTCGGGCTATCCAGCAACCCCGCGATCTGTAGCAGGGTTGATTTACCCGCCCCCGAAGGTGCGATCAGGCCCACCACCTCCCCCTTTGCAAGCGCGAGATCAGCCCCTGAAAGCACCCTGATCTCGTTTGGCTTGCCTTCAAAATATGTCTTTGAAATATCGCGTAGTTCCAGCACATTGCTACTCATAGCGCAGCGCCTCCACCGGCGATAGCTTGGCGGCATTGCGCGCCGGAATAATGGTAATTGTCAGGCTCAGCCCCAGCGAAATTACTACCGTCGCCAGCACATCTTCCCAGCGTAACCGCGCCGGTATTTCCGTGAGATATTTGATCTCGGGGTTCCAAAGCTGGTTGCCGGTGATCCATTCCAGAAACACCTGCAAATCGGCAATGAAATAGGCAAAAGAAGTGCCAAGCGCCAGCCCCATCAGCGTGCCGATGATGCCGATAAGCGAGCCGCAAATAAAAAATATCCGCATAATAGACCCCTGCGTCAGCCCCATGGTGCGCAAAATGCCAATATCCCGCCCTTTGTTTTTCACCAGCATCACCAACCCCGAAATGATATTCATCGCCGCAATCAACACAACCAGAGAAAGAATAATAAACATCACCCGGCGTTCGGTGTCCAGCGCGCTCAAAAACGCGCCATTGGCATCCCGCCATGTCCAGATCTGGGCACCACCGGCTGCATTCCTGAGCGGTTCCCGCAGTTCGTCCACCGTTTGCGGGTTACTGACCATCACTTCAATTTCATCCGCTAATCCTTCTTTGTTAAAAAAGCTTTGCGCCTCCGCAAAGGGCATGTAAATGCGCGTGCGGTCTATATCGGTGCGCCCTACTCTAAATATATAGGTCACCTCGTAATCGTTGATTCTCGGCGTGGTGCCAAAAGGGGTAATTGCCCCGTCAGGCGAAATAAGCTGGATGAAATCCCCCACCCTAAGGTTGAGCGCGCGCGCAATTCCCGAGCCAATCGCCACCCCGCTTTCAAAATCATCAATATTACCGCTAAAACTTTCGGGGTTGGCGATCAGCGGCAGCGATTTCAGGTCCGCCATGGTTTCGCCAAAAATCTGCACACCGGTATTATTCCCGTTGGCCGAGGCCATTACTTGCGCGCTAATAATCGGGGCGGCGCGGGTTACCCCTTCAACCATCGCTACGGCTTCGGTAACCTCCCGATAATTGCTAAAGGTGCGGGCGCGGTTGGTGCTACTGTCATATTCAGCCGAGTAAATCGTCACATGCGCATTCACGCCAAGGATCCTATCGGTAAATTCCTCCCGAAACCCGATCATCACCGCCTGCACCACAATCAGCGCCGCCACGCCGAGCATCACGCCGATCAGCGCATACCACGCGATCACCGAAATGCCGCCCTCCTTGCGCCGGGCGCGCAAATAGCGCCAGGCGATGCTCCATTCAAAGGCGGCAAAAGGGCGGGTGCTCACGGGGTTACACTCCCGCAAAAATTTGCGTGCATCGCTCCAGCGCAGCGGCGGCTGACATTTCCTCGGAATCGCCACTGCGCCGGTTGGTCAATTCCACCACGCCGGTTTTCAGGCCACGCGGGCCAACGGTTATCCGCCACGGGCAGCCGATCAGGTCCATGGTGGCAAATTTCGCGCCCGCGCGCTCATCACGGTCATCATATAGCGGCTCCAGCCCGCAAAGCTGCAGGCTGTTATAAAGCTGCTCGCATACCGGGTCGGTATCCGCCCCGCCTTGCTTGAGGTTGACAATCCCCACCTTGAAAGGCGCTACGGATTCGGGCCAGATAATGCCCTTTTCATCATGGTTGGCCTCGATCAATGCGCCAACAAGCCGCGATACCCCAATGCCGTGGCTACCCATATGCACCGGCACCGGTTTGCCGTCGGGGCTGCTCACTTTGGCATTCATCGCGTCGGAATATTTGGTGCCGAAATAAAAGATTTGCCCTACTTCAATGCCGCGGGCGCTCCGCTGGCGCCCGGTGGGCAGCTGCGCAAAAAGCGCGGCATCATGGGTTTCGTCGGTGCGGGCGTAAGGCGTGGTGAATTCGTCAAAAATACCCTGGCATTGATCAATACTGTCATAATCTATTTGCCGCTCACCAAGCGTCAGGTCGGTTACCGCACTGTCATAAAACACCTCTGATTCCCCGGTATCGGCCAGCACCAGAAACTCGTGCGAATGGTCGCCACCAATCGGCCCCGTATCAGCGCGCATCGGAATCGCCTTCAACCCCATGCGCTCATAGGTGCGCAAATAGCTGACAAGATGGCGGTTATAGGCATGCAGCGCGCTGGCCTTATCAAGATCAAAATTATAGCCGTCTTTCATAAAAAACTCACGGCCCCGCATCACACCGAAGCGCGGGCGGGTCTCGTCGCGAAATTTCCATTGAATGTGATAAAGCGTCAGCGGCAACTCTTTATAGGAGTTCACCGAATTGCGGAAAATATCGGTAATCAGTTCTTCATTGGTCGGGCCATAGAGCAGATCCCGGCCATGGCGGTCAGTGATCCGCAGCATTTCCTCGCCATAATCATCATAGCGGCCGGATTCGCGCCACAGATCGGCGGTTTGCAAAGTGGGCATCAGCATCGGAATATGGCCGGCGCGCTGTTGCTCCTCATGCACGATATTTTCAAGCTTGCGTAACACTTTAAAACCAAGCGGCAGCCAGCTATAGATGCCGGCAGCGCTTTGCCGGATCATCCCGGCGCGGAGCATCAACTGGTGGCTGGCAATGGTGGCATCCGCCGGGTTTTCTTTCAAAACCGGCAGAAAATATCGTGAAAGACGCATCAAAAGCACTCCGAAATAAACGTTTTACTTGGTTTAGGCCATGCACTGCGCGCGTGCAACGACGAGTTCGAATATGGCGCAGTTTTCCTTTGCAGAATCGACGACTGTGGGCTATAAATTGCCCAGATCGCGAGAGATGGTTGCCACTTGTTAAAAATCGGGCAACCCCCGCTTTCTGATTGTTTGACCGCCGTTTTAACTGGCTCAAGCCTCAGGGAAAAGAAATATAAAAACGGCTCGTGTTTACGGGCCGTTTTTTTGTGCTGTCGCCGCGCCGCCGCGGCTCCCCTCGCGCAATCACTTTAACCAATGGTTAGATCCGGCTCTACATTCAGTGCCTTGGCAAGGGCATGAAACCGTTTTTCCAATACCTCGCCCATTAGCGCCCGCGCATCACCTTGCAGGCTCAGCGTCAGCTTTCCTTCCGCAAGCCCGAGGGTGGTATCACCCAACATCACCGCCTGCGCCCCCGATATCATCGCCCCGAGGCGCATGGCCAGCCCAAGGCTTTTTGCCTGTGCTGCCTGCGCCTCGGAAAGCAGCGCCAGCATTGCCCCCAAATCGCCGCTGCCGCTATACCGGCTGCGCATGGCATAAGCCAAAAACAGCCTGCCCGCGTGGTCTATTCCGCCCATATTGGCGCGGGTTACGGTTTCAAAGCACATATCGGCGCGATAATCAGGGTGGGCGCGCCATGTGGTATCATGCAGCAAGCAAGCCGCCAGCACCAAGCGCTGGTCAACATCGGCAAAAAGGTCTTTTAGCCACGCATAAAGCGCGTCGCCAAAGCCGGGAAAGCGGGCGTTGGTTTTTTCCAGAAAGCGGCAGGCTTCCAGCAGCGGGTCCAGCCGCCGCATCTCGTCGGGCATGGCTTCATAAAGCAACCCTTCACGAATGCCATAGCTCGAAATGGCAATTTCGGACGGGGCCAAAACCTCGATCAGCCCGTGCATTACCCGTGAGGCCAGCGGCACCAGTTGCAGCCGTGCCATCGAGGTTTCCGTGAGTTCACTCAGGGCTTCCGGCGCCTGCGCGGCGGCCCATGCGGCGGTTTCAACCATATCTTCGGGTGACATCCGGTATTCGTGCAATACATGCAGCGGATACTTTCGCCGCGTCATATCCAGCCGGGCAATGGCGCGCCACGAGCCGCCAACCAAAAACAGGCGCTCGCCGGTCGGCAGGTTTATCTTGTCCATCGTTTCAGCGATGGTGCGACGAATAAAGCTGTCAAGATCGCCGCCATAATCTGCCAGCTTCAGCGGGCCCAGCGGCGAGGTTGCCTTCGCCCCCACTTCGCCGTTGTGCAAGCGCGCCAGCTCCATCGAGGCACCGCCGATATCGCAAACCAGCCCGTCGGCATCGGGCCAGCCAAGCAGCACGCCTTGCGCCGAAAGTCCGGCTTCTTTTTCACCGCTGGCCACATCCAGCGCCAGCGTGGTTTCGTGCAACACTTCGGCGCAAAATTCGGGGCCATCCGCGGCCTCGCGCACCGCCGCTGTGGCCACTGTGCTTACGGTTTTTACCCCCATATGGGTGAGCAGCGTTGAAAACCGGCGCAGTGCCGCCAGCGCGCGCCTGCGGCCCATGGGTGAAAGCACGCCGCTCTCCGCCAGCCCCTGCCCAAGCCCGCAAAGCACCTTTTCATTGAAAAAATACGCGGGCGAGCGGGCCACGCCGTCAAACACCACAAGGCGCACCGAATTGGAGCCAACGTCAACCACCCCGACCCGGTGGCTTTCAAGCTCAGTCATGCTCATGGGTCAGCCTCGGTGCGTCTTTCGCCCCCGCCGCACCGCGCCCGGAAAGCGAAGGGTTTTCCATAAAAAACCGGTGGCAGGAAAACAGTTTTTCGCCTTGGTGGCGGTGGTATTGCCCATCTCCCGAAAGCACCCAGCTTTGTGCGGTGTCGGCCATATTGGCCGCCATTATCTGCTCGGTGATCTGGGCATGGACGGTTTTATTTTTGATCGGCACCAGTGTTTCTACCCGCCAGTTCAGGTTGCGGCCCATCCAGTCGGCGCTGGAAATATAAACATTGGCCTTGGGGCCGGGCAGCCCGGCCCCGTTGCCAAAACACACAATCCGCGAATGTTCCAAAAACCGGCCGATAATCGATTTTACCCTGATATTTTCCGAAAGCCCGACCACGCCGGGGCGCAGCCCGCAAATGCCGCGCACCACAAGGTCTACCTGCACTCCGGCCGCCGAGGCGCGGTAAAGCGCGTCTATCACTTCGGGCTCGATCAGCGCATTCATTTTGGCCCATACCGCCGCCGGGCGCCCGGCTTCGGCATGGGCAATTTCAGCTTCTATCCCCGCCAAAAGCGTAGATTTAAGGGTAAGCGGTGCAATAGAGAGCCCCTCCAGCCTGTCGGGCTGGGCATAGCCCGATACGTAGTTAAACACCTTGGTGGCATCGCGCCCCAGCGCTTTATCGCAGGTAAAAAGCGAAAGATCGGTGTAAAAACTGGCAGTGACGGGGTGGTAATTGCCGGTGCCAAAATGGGTATAGGTTTCCAGCTTTTCACCCTCGCGGCGCACCACGGTTGATATTTTGGCATGGGTTTTCCAGTCAATAAAGCCGTAAACCACGGTGGCCCCTGCCCGCTCCAATGTGCGCGAAAGCCGGATATTGGCCGCCTCGTCAAACCGCGCTTTCAACTCCACCACCGCGGTCACAGATTTGCCCGATTCCGCCGCTTCGCACAGCGCCGCCACAATCGGGCTGTCGCGGCTGGTGCGGTAAAGCGTTTGTTTGATGGCAATCACGTCGCGGTCCCGCGCGGCTTGCTGCAAAAATTCCACCACCGTATTGAAGGTTTCATAAGGGTGGTGCAGCAGCATGTCTTTTTGCCGCATCGCCGCAAAAATATCACCGCCGTTATCCTGCACCCGCTCGGGCACGCGCGGGGTGAAGGGCACCCAAAGCAGGTCTGGCCGGCTTGGCAATATCAGTTCCGACAGATCTTCCATGCCGATCAGCCCGGCGGATTCGATCACCTCATCGGGCAGCACCCCGGTTTCACGCAAAATGGTTTGCCGCAATTCAGCCGGTGCATCGGCCGATATATTCATGCGGATCACCTTGCCGCGTTTGCGCCGTTTCAGGGCGGTTTCAAACTCGCGCACAAGGTCTTCGGCCTCGTCTTCGACCTCGAGATCACTATCGCGCAGCACCCGAAAAGCACAGCTTCCCTGCAGCTTGTAGCCCGGAAACAGCTCGGTAAGAAACATTTCCAGCAGCGATTCCAGCGGCAGAAACCGCAGGTTTCCCCCCGCGCCATCGGCCAGTTGATAAAAGCGCGGAATTTGCGCAGGCACCGGCAGTAGCGCATTCAGCCGTGGCTTGTTCAGCCCACGGCGTTTGAGCTGCAAGGCCAAGGCAAACCCGCCCGAACCGATAAACGGAAACGGATGCGCCGGATCAAGCGCGATGGGTGTCAGAATCGGAAAGACCTGCTCAAAAAAGGTCTGCTCTAGGGCTTCGCGGTCTGCTTCGGTCACATCGCCAGCGCCGAGAATGACAATACCCTCCTCTTTGAGCGCCGCGCGAAGCTCAACCCAGGTGGCCTGTTGGCGCTCCATCAAGGCGCGCACGTTTTCGTTGGTTTGCTCGAGTTGCTGTTGCGGGGTCAGGCCATCGGCCGAAATCTGGGTGATCCCCTCGGCAATCATTTCGCGCAGCCCCGCCACCCGCACGGTGAAAAACTCGTCCAGATTGGTGGCGGAAATCGCCAAAAACCGCACCCGCTCCAAAAGCGGCACCGCCTTGTTGCCCGCCTCCTCCAGCACCCGCCAGTTAAAGGCCAGCCATGAAAGCTCGCGGTTGATAAAGCGCTCCGGCCCCTCATGCGGCACTTCCAGTGCGGCGGCAGGGGTGCTGTTCAAAAAATCGGCGTCAATCATGGCGAACCTCTTTCAAATAGGCCGAAGCCAACCTGATGGAAAGCGGCTTTCCGGCGGCCAGCGCGGCTTTGTCCAGGCCTTTTACCAAGCTGTTTACCGCTTCATAAGAGCGCCCGACGCGCTTGAGCAGGTATTCTATCAGCTTGGGCGAAACCGGCAATTGCCGGTCATCAAACAGCTTGACCATAATCATTGAAATCAGGGTGTCATCGGGCGGGGCCAGCGCCACAACCGGCACAGATTGCAGGCGCGAGCGCAGGTCTGGCAAGGCCAGCTTCCAGCGTGCCGGGGCGGTTTGGCCGCTGATCAGCAGCGCACCACCGGCGGCATTCATTTGATTGTAGACATGAAAAAGCGCTTCCTCGTTATCCCCTATCTTGTCAGCATCCTCCACCACCAAGGCATCAGCGGCATCCGAAGGCAGCAGATTTTGGGCCAGCACAATCCGCGCCCCGCTCAATGCGGCCCATACATGTGCCAAATGGGTTTTGCCACTGCCTGACGGGCCGGAAAGCGCCAATCGGCCATCAGGCCAGCGCGCCCAGTTTTCAAGCTGTGCCACCGCCAGTTGATTGCAAGGCGCCACAAAAAAATCGGCACGGCCAAGCGCCTGCCGCACCGGCAAATCCAGCACAAGCTGTGTGGTAGCGGTCATTCTTCCTCCGGTGGTTCAGGCCCTTTATAAAGCGGGCCCGCCATATATTGCAGCATTAAAAACCGCCCCAAAACCCCGATACTGGCCGAAACCGGCACCGCTATCAACAAGCCGACAAAGCCCAAAAACACACCAAAGGCCGACAGCGAAAACATCAGCCAAACCGGGTGTAGCCCGACAGAACCACCCACCAGCTTGGGGGTTAAAAAATTGCCCTCCATAAACTGCCCGGCCAAAAATACCGCGGCAACCACCGCAATCCATATCGGGTCATTCCAGAACTGAAACAGCGCCACCCCGATAGAAATACCGCCACCCACAATAGAGCCCACAAAGGGAATAAACGAAATCAACCCGGCAATCAGCCCGATGATAACGCCAAATTGCAGCCCGATAAGTGCCAGCGAAAGCGCATAAAAACTGCCAAGAATTGTGCTGACAGTGAGCTGCCCGCGCACAAAACCGGCCAAAACCCGGTCTATTTCCCGCGCCAGTGTGCGGATTGTGTCCAAATGCTCGCGTGGCAGCCAGCTATCTATTTTGGCGACCAGCCGGTCCCAATCCAGCAGCAGATAAAAAGATACAACCGGTGTCACCACCAGCAGAATCAGGAAATCAACCACCGCCAGTGACGAGCTAAGCACCCCGTTTATCAGCGCAAGGCCTTGATTGCTCAGCAGGTTTTGCAAGGATGTCAGCCCCCGGCGAAAGATAGAATCCTCCACAAAGAATGAGGGAAACCTCTCGCCGAGCACCGCCCTGATCTGCGCCACAAAGTCAGGCGCGGCCTTTACCAGCCCCACCAATTGGTCAACCAGCAAAGGCAGCAGAATCAAAATAGCCAGCAGGGCAAAAAGCGCGGTAAGCGCGGTTATTACAATCGTGGCCCAAAGCCTCGAAAACCCTATCTTTTCCAGCCTGTCTACTACCGGGTCAAGAAAATAGGCAATGGCGGCGCCGGCAATATAGGGCAACAAGGCGCTGCCCAGCATCCAGAATATCGCAATTAAAACACCAGCGGTTATTCCCCACCATTTCAGCTGCTTGCGTGTGCTCAGGCCCATGCTCCGCTCCTATTGGAATTGCTCGTTTAACAGCCGCTCTTCCAGCCCGTGGCCGGGGTCAAACAAAAGCGCGTGGGTTATGCTTGGCTCGATAGAAATATCCACCTTCACCACATCGCGCACATCGCTTGAATCCGCCACCGCCGAAACCGGGCGTTTTTGCGGCTCCAGCACCTCGAAACCGATAGCGGCATCCATCGGCAGCAGTGCCCCGCGCCAGCGGCGGGGCCGAAAGGCAGCCACAGCCGTAAGCGCCAGAATATTGGCATCAATCGGTAATATCGGCCCGTGCGCCGAGTAATTATAGGCGGTTGAGCCAGCGGGCGTAGACACCAGCGCACCATCACAGACCAAGCTATCCATCCGCAGTTTGCCATTGATCGAAATCCGCAACTTCGCCGCCTGCGGGCCGGTGCGCAACAGCGAAACCTCGTTTATCGCCAAGCCTTCCGAAACACTGCCATCGATACAGGTGGCGCGCATTTTCAGCGGGTGAATTTCGGCGCGTTCGGCCAGACCTATCCGCTCAAAAAGGCCGGTTTCACTATATTCGTTCATCAAAAAACCGACAGTGCCCTGATGCATACCATAAACCGGTGCGGGCAGGCTTTGGGCCGCGTGCAAGGTTGAGAGCATAAAGCCGTCACCGCCCAGCGGCACAATCACATCGGCCTCGGCAAGGGCGCATTGGCCATAAATATGCACCAGCCGCGCCTTGGCCGCGACAGCGTGTTCGGTATCATTCGCGGTAAAGTGTATTTTTTCAAACGCCATGCAGGCTCCCCGATTTCGGGCTATATTTGCAACCTATGCACCGGTTTACAAGCACACAATCAAGAATGTCGGGCAAAGCAGCGCGGGGGGCGGTTTTTTGTTGTGCCAAGCGGCCAATCCACCCTATAGCAAGGCAAATACACCAAAAGGAGCGCGCCATGACCACCGATACCGGATTTTTCACCGAAACACTCGCCAGCCGCGACCCGGCGCTAAAAGCCGCCATAAACGGCGAACTTGGCCGCCAGCGGGCCGAGATCGAGCTGATCGCTTCGGAAAACATCGTTTCCGCCGCGGTGATGGAAGCCCAGGGCAGCGTGATGACCAATAAATATGCCGAAGGTTACCCCGGCCGCCGCTATTATGGTGGTTGTGAATATGTCGATGTGGCTGAAAATCTGGCGATTGACCGCGCCAAGCAGCTTTTTGGCTGTGCGTTTGCCAATGTGCAGCCGCATTCCGGCTCGCAGGCCAACCAAGGCGTGTTCAATGCGCTGATCAAGCCGGGTGATACCATTTTGGGCATGAACCTCGCTTCGGGCGGCCACCTGACCCATGGCGCGCGGCCCAATCAATCCGGCAAGTGGTTTAACGCCGTGCAATACGGGGTGCGCCAGCAAGATAACCTGCTGGATTATGATGAATTGCGCGCGCTGGCGCTTGAGCACAAACCGGCGCTGATTATCGCGGGCGGCTCTGCCATTCCACGCCAGATAGATTTTGCCAAATTCCGCGAAGTGGCCGATGAAGTCGGTGCGATTCTGATGGTGGATATGGCGCATTTCGCCGGGCTTGTGGCGGCGGGCCTGCACCCTTCCCCCTTCCCTCATGCCGATGTGGCCACTACCACCACCCACAAAACCCTGCGCGGCCCGCGGGGTGGCATGATACTTACCAATGATGCCGATATCGCCAAAAAGGTGAATTCCGCCATTTTTCCGGGCATTCAGGGCGGCCCCTTGATGCACGTGATTGCCGCCAAGGCCGTGGCCTTTGGCGAGGCTTTGCGCCCCGAGTTCAAAACCTACCAAAAAGCCGTGGTGGCCAATGCCCAAATGCTGGCCGAAACCCTGATGAAAGGTGGGCTCGATATCGTATCCGGCGGCACCGACACCCACCTGATGCTGGTTGATTTGCGCCCCAAAGGCGTAAAAGGCAACGCCACCGAAGAGGCATTGGGCCGCGCAGGCATAACCTGCAACAAAAACGGCATTCCCTTTGACCCCGAAAAACCGACGGTTACCTCGGGCGTGCGCCTTGGCTCCCCGGCCGGCACCACCCGTGGTTTTGGCCTTGCCGAATTCGCGCAGATCGGAGACATGATCATCGAAGTGGTTGACGGGCTTGCCGCCAACGGCGCTGAAGGCAATAGCGATGTAGAAGCCGGTGTGGCCGCGAAAGTCGCGGCACTCTGCGCCAGTTTCCCTATGTATCCAAATTTGTAAAATACCATATTTTGTGGGTCACCACCGTTTTTAGGTGATATTTATCCAATTCGGTAATAATCCGGTAACCATTCTGAGCGATAGATTAAGCACGGAAATGATAAAACCCGGAGGCACCCGAAATGGAACTACAGGCAGTTATCTTCGATGTGGACGGAACGGTGGCGGAGACCGCCGACCTCCACCGCGCGGCCTTCAACCGCGCCTTCGCCGAGCACGGCATTGGCTGGCACTGGGACCGGGAAATTTTCAGCAACCTGATGCCGGTTGAATTTACGCTGCCCAAATTGCGGCTGTTTGCGCTGGCCGCGCAGCGCACCGGCCACGCCCATGTGCCCGATTTTGAGCTGCTCGCCAAAATAGCCACGCGCAAGGCTCGTATTTTTAGCGATATGGTGCGCGAAGGGGCGGCAAGGCTACGCCCCGGCGTGGCCCGCCTGATGGCCGAATCGCGGCATCAGGGGCTGATCCTTGCCGCTGTTTCCACCAGCACCCGCGCCGAAACCGAGGCGCTGCTTTCCGCCACGCTGGGGTTTTCGGCGCTGGGGTGGTTTGCCAGTCTGAAAACCTCCGAAAATGCGGGGCTTCCGGCCGATATGGGTGGCCTTTATCGCGCAGCGCTCGCTGATCTTGGCATAAAGGGCTCCCGTGCTGTCGCGATTGACGATAGCGAAACCGGTGTGCAGGCCGCTGCCGATTGCGGCATCGCGGTTATTGCCACCCCGGGCATTTACACCTCGTCCCACCGCTTTTCCATGGCGCGGCTTGTCATCAGCGATCTGGGGCAACCGGCCGAGCCGTTTACCGTGCTGAGAGGCGATTCGCTGGGCCAGTCATGCGCCAGCCCCGGCCTTTTGCGCGGCATCAATGCCCCGGGCGCCGCCGCCGCTTAACAAGATTTTCATTTCTTTGCGCCATGCTGGCCCCCACTCAAATGGTGGCGCGATGAAACGACGGTTTTATATTTTGGCTCTGGTCTTTCTGGCCAACCCTGCACAGGCGCAGGAGGCCCTGTCATTCGGCCTTGGCGGCGGCTTTGCACAAGCGGGCGCCGCGCCCGACATCTCGGCAATATCCCTTCCGGCGCTCACACTCGGATATGAAGCGACCTTGTCGGATACATGGCAGGTTTCGGCCGATATCGGCGCGGTTTTTATCAGCGGTATCAGCACCGCCCCGCCGAAAAAATATCAATATCCGCCACAGGGCCTTGCCGCGCCGGCCCGCGAAGCTCTGGGCGATATCACGTCGGAAATGCAGGCTGAAACACGGTTTGCGCCCTATATCAAACTTTCGGTGAGCCTTCAGTTTTAGGCACCGGCCCGGCTTGCAAAACCAGCCCCCGCACCATGTTCACATAGATCTCCTCGATCCGGTCAACCGTTAACCGGCCATCCCCCCTAAACCATGTGGTCACGCCGGTGAGCATGGCAATAATCGCATATGAGGTTAGCTTGGGATCACATAGTTGAAACACCCCGGCGCGGCTGCCCTCACCCAGTATTTCCGCAAGCAGGTCTTCATAATGCCGCCGCTTGGCTTCGATTTCGGCAAAATTTTCCTCGGAAAGGTTTCGCAACTCCATATAGGCAATAAAAACCGCGTCCACCCTGTCCAGATGAAAGCGGATATGGAAGCGCACAAACTGCTCCAGCCGCGCCATCGGGCCGGCCACCGGCGTGGCGCTTTCGGCGGCCCAGGCATCCAGCAGGTCGGCCATATGGCGGTCCATTATCTGGAAAAGCAGGGTTTGTTTATCGGGTGTGTAAAGGTAAAGCGCCCCGGCCTGCACGCCCACCTCGGCCGCGATTTGGCGCATGGAAACAGCCGCATAGCCATATTGGGCAAATAGTTTGGTGGCCGCGGCCTGTAGCTCGCGCGCGGTTTTTTTGCCGTTTGATCCTGATTTACGTGCCATGACACCCTTGGGTTTTTGCCAAAGTTAACTGAACAGGTGTTCAAATAGCAAGCAAAACCTAGCGCAGGTCAAACCGGTCCATCACATAGGTGCCCGGCGCATCCTCCAGCGTGCCATTCACAGCGCCCGGTATGCGGGCCTCCTGCTTTTTGCCGCTGCGCTTTGACAGCCATTTATGCCAGTCTCCCCACCAGCTACCGGGGTTTTCCTCGGCATGGGCCAGCCAGTTTTCCAATGTGTCGTGGGCCGCGGCGTCTCCGGTCCAATACTGGTATTTCCCGGCTTCCGGCGGGTTAACCACCCCGGCAATATGCCCCGACCCGGTGAGAATAAACCGCGATTTGGCGTTGCCCAGCATATGCACCCCGCGAAACACCGATGCGGCCGGGGCGATATGGTCTTCCTTGGTGGCGACATGGTAAAGCGGGGTTACCACATCGGCCGGCGTTACCTTTTCGCCGAGCAAGGTAAATTCCTCATTGGCGAAGGCATTATCCATATAAAAACTGCGCAGGTAAAACAGGTGCAGCTTGCCGGGCATGCCGGTGCTGTCGGCGTTCCAGTATAGCAGGTCAAACGGAAAGGGCTCTTTACCCAGCAGGTAATTATTAACCACATAAGACCAGATGAGATCATTGGCACGCAGCATGTTAAAGGCGCTGGCCATGGTTTCGGCGGGCAAATAGCCTTTGGGCATTTGCTCTTTCAGATCGGCCAGCGATTCCTCATCGGCAAAAATCTGCAATTCGCCGGCATCCGAAAATTCGAGCTGGGTGGTAAACAACGTAGCAGAGCTTACGCGCTTGTCGCCAGTTTTGCCCAGATAGGCGAGCAGCGGGCCAAGCAAGGTGCCACCCACGCAATAGCCGCCGATATTCAGGCTTTGCTGCCCGGTTTCCTTGAGCACCACATCCACCGCATCCAGCACTGCGGCGGTGTAGCTGTCCCATGTTTCGTCGCGCTGCTTATCGGTCGGGTTGACCCAGGATATCATGAATACCGTGTAGCCTTGTGCCACCAGATATTTCACCAGCGATTTTTTCTCGTTGAGGTCGAGAATATAAAATTTGTTAATCCAGGGCGGCACAAAAAGCAATGGTTTGCTATAGGCGGTTTTGGTGCTGGGCGCATATTGGATAAGCTGCAGCACATTGTTTTGCCAAATCACCTTGCCGGGCGAAATAGCCATATCGCGGCCCACTTCAAAGGCGTCCATATCGGTTTGCCGGATCAGCAGCTTGCCATCACCGCGCTCGGTATCTTCGAGCATCATTTGCAACCCGCGCACCAGATTTTCGCCATTTTGCTCGGCGGTGGCTTCCAGCACTTCGGGGTTAAGCGCAAAAAAGTTGGCGGGGTGGATGGATTCCACATAATTGCGGGTATAAAAATCAAGCTTTTTGCGCTCGGCTTCTGAAATACCGTCGGCTTCTTTTACCTGTTCTTGCATCCAGTCTGCGGTAAAAAGATAGGCGTTTTTGATGTAATCGAACAACGCATTTTCTGACCAGCCCTTATGGGCAAAACGCTTGTCGCTGCGGGTTTCCTTGCTTTGGGGCTCGCCAGACATCCAGCGCCCCATTGTTTCAAGCCACAGGCTTTGCTGCCCCAGCCAGTATTGCTGTGAAGCGCGCGCCAGCGCCTCTGGCGATGGCCAAAGGGTTTTGTTAATTTCCTCGATCGCCTTTGTTGGCGATGCCTGATCATTTTGGGCTTTGAGGGCCGATTGCCAAATGCGGACAGACAACTCGGCGATTTCGGCAAAGTTATGTATGGTTTTGGCGCCCTTGTGAGCGAGCTCTTCAATTTCGTCGGGTTTGTCTGACATTGAATTAGGTTCTCCGTGAGCGCTTGCGCCGAGCCAGTCTACAAGTTACATCTGAATTCGCAAACTCAATATTTCAAGGGTTATTATCCAGTGCGGGCCGTATTAGCAATAACCTGTGTGGCGGGGCTGTCGCTTGGCGGCTGTTCGATCAACGATGATTTGCGAAGCTTTCAAAGCACGATTCCGGCGCGGATTGGCGGGCTGGCCTGGGTTGATCTGGTGCCCCTGGGTGCCTTCGCGCCATTGCAACCGTTTGAGGCCGCGCCCGACGGCCGCTCGCTTGCTGCCCGCGCGGCCGCGCTTCGCCTCAAGGCTACCACCCTGCTCGGCCCGGTGCTGGACCCTTCGCGCGCCCGCGCCATGCGCGCTGCCTTGCGCCGTGCCTCGGCTGGCTAATTGGCGCTTTTCAAGCTCCGGGCTTGGCATTATAAGCGCCCAAACATCAAGGGAGAGCCGCATTGAGCGACCAAGAGCAGGAATTTGACCAAAAAGCCGCCACCTTTTATTCGGTGGCCCGGTTTTTGGCCGAAGGCAAAGTGCCAGAAGGTGCCGATATCGCGCTGGAGCTGTTTTTTGTGCCCGAAGATGACGCTGACCAAACCGCATTTTTAAAAGCGCTCAAAACCTTCGGCTATGCCGGTGTGACCGAGCAGGAAACCTTGCCAGACGGCAGCACCCGCGAGGCGGTGCTGGTAAATGTGGCCACAAAAATGACCGCGGAAGATATTTGGCTACACGAAGAGCGCACCAGCAAACTGGCCAAAAGCCGTGGCTTTGCCGCCGATGGCTGGGGCTTTCTGGAGCCGGACGCATAAGGAATAATATTATGAGCGACCCTTTGAAAATAGGCATAGCCGGTTTGGGCACTGTCGGTGCCGGTGTGGTAAAAATGGTGCAGACCCATGGTGGCTTGCTGGCCCGCCGCGCTGGCCGCCCGCTGGAAATCGTGGCGGTTTCGGCGCGCTCCAAAGGCAAGGATCGCGGCGTTGATCTAAGCGGTTTTGGCTGGGAGGATGACCCGGTAGCCTTGGCCAAACGGGATGATATCGACCTGTTGGTCGAGGTAATGGGCGGCGAAGACGGCCCCGCCAAAGCCTGTTCCGAGGCGGCTTTGGCCGCTGGCAAACACGTGGTAACCGCCAATAAAGCCATGCTGGCCCTGCATGGGCAGGCACTGGCGGAACTGGCGGAATCAACCGGCGCGGCACTGCGCTTTGAGGCCGCTGTTGCCGGGGGCATTCCCATCGTCAAGGCCCTGACGGAAGGGCTGGCGGGCAACGGCATTTCACGCGTAATGGGCGTGATGAACGGCACCTGCAATTACATTCTCACCAAAATGGATGCCACCGGCGCCAGCTATGCCGAGGTGTTGAAAGAGGCGCAGGCGCTTGGCTATGCCGAAGCGGAGCCGAGCGTCGATGTCGGCGGCATTGATGCCGCGCACAAGCTCAGCTTGCTGGCCGCCACCGCTTTTGGCACCCGCGTTGCTTTTGACAAGGTCGAAATCGAGGGGATCGAGCGCATCACCCTGCAGGACATCAAAAACGCCGCCGATATGGGCTACCGCATCAAACTGCTTGGTGTGGCCCAGCAAAACCAGGACGGCATCGAGCAGCGCATGCAGCCCTGCCTTGTGCCTAGCGCCTCGCCGCTCGGGCAGCTTGAGGGCGTCAGCAATATGGTGGTGGTGGAAGGGGATTTCATCGGCCAAACGGTCTATCAGGGCCCCGGTGCCGGCGAAGGCCCCACCGCCAGCGCGATTATGGGCGACATCATGGATATCGCCCGTGGCTATAATATTCCGGCCTTTGGCCAACCCGCCAAGGGGCTGGCCCAGCCCAACACCTCCTCACAGGGTTCCGACGCCGCCTATTACCTGCGCTTTAGCCTCACCGATGCCCCCGGCACGCTGGCCAAACTGGCGGCCATTCTTGGCGCACACCAGATCTCTATCAACCGGATGCACCAATACGGGCATGACGGCATTACCGCGCCTTTGGTGATTGTTACCCACCGCACCGCGCGCGCCGCGCTGGATGTGGCGTTGGCGGAGATTTGCGCATTGAGCGCCTCGCTGGCAGAACCGGTGGCATTGCGCATAGAGACCTTGTAAAAGCGGATAGACCCAAACCCGATGAGGATTGAACATGAAGTTTATTTTCGCCTTTACGCTGGCGCTTGCCGGAAGTGTCGCCGCAGCACAGGAAGCCGCCGACAATTACGAAATGGCCAAACTCGGCATTACCATGAGTGGCTATGATTGCGAGAAAGTGATCAGCGCCACACCGACCGACAATGAAGATGTGGTTGAAATCACCTGCCAAAAAAGCGCTGGTTCTGACGCGACAGTGGTATATATCTTCACTATCGACGGGGCAGGATTCTCCATATCCCCGAAATAATCTTTCCGGGAAAGGCCCAACATGCCCGATAACAGTCTCTATTCCGACCGAATGCTTTCGCTCGGGCTAGCCCGCGTTTCCGAACAAGCCGCCATCGCCGCCGCCAAACTTGTGGGCGGCGGTGATGAAAAAGCTGCCGACCAGGCCGCGGTTGACGCCATGCGCACCCAGCTCAACAAGCTCGACATTCGCGGCCGCATCGTTATCGGTGAAGGCGAGCGCGATGAAGCGCCGATGCTTTATATCGGTGAAGAAGTCGGCAAGGGCCACGGCCCCGAAGTGGATATCGCACTCGACCCGCTGGAGGGCACCACCCTTTGCGCCAAGGATATGCCCAATTCGCTGGCGGTTATAGCGATGGGGCCCAAAGGCTCGATGCTGCACGCGCCCGACACCTATATGGAAAAACTGGCCATCGGGCCGGGCTACCCCAAAGATGTGGTCACGCTCCAAATGTCCCCCGCCGAGCGGGTCAATGCGCTGGCCAAGGCCAAAGGGGTTAACCCGCATGAAATCATGGTTTGTGTGCTCGAGCGCCCCCGCCACGATGACATGATCCGCGATATCCGCAAAACCGGCGCCCGCATTCGGCTGATCACCGACGGTGACGTGGCCGGGATCATCCACTGTGCGGAAACCGACAAAACCGGCATCGATATGTATATGGGCGCGGGCGGTGCCCCCGAAGGGGTGTTGGCGGCTGCCGCGCTCAAGTGTATGGGCGGGCAAATGTATGGCCAGCTTATCTTTCGCAACGAAGATGAAAAAGCCCGCGCCATAAAAACCGGCGTCAAGGATTTTGACCGCATCTACGCGCTGGATGATCTGGTGACCGAGGATGTTATTTTTGCCGCTACCGGGGTAACCGATGGTTCGGTGGTTTCGGGCGCGCGGCGGGTGCATGGCTATCTGGAAACCGAAACCATCCTGATGCGCTCCAAAACCGGCTCGGTGCGGCGGTTGTTTTACCGGCAGAGCAACCAGTAATGGCAGAATCCCCCGAACCCAAACGCCCCTATGGGCTGCTGCGGGCCGTGCTTTCGGCCTGGCTTTTGGGCTGGGGGATTACCATCGTGTTTTTTCTGGTCAGCCAGTTTGGGGATCAGCCGCTTTTTGGCTGGAAGCTGGCATCGGTCTGGCTAGGGGTTTCTATCCTTGGCTGGTGGCTGGTTTACCGGGTGCTGCAACGCCTGCGCAACCTGCCGCCGGAATGAGCGCCTTTCTCGGAGTCGGGTCATCGCTCACTGGCCGCCGCTGGCTCGGGCCAGATGCCGAGGTGGAGCGGCAGGCCGAGGCCATTGCCCAAGCCACCGGCCTGCCCGATACATTGGCGCGTATTTTGGCCAGCCGCGGTGTGGCCGCCGCCGAGGCCGAGGTCTTCCTTGCCCCGAGCCTGCGCGCGCTGATGCCCGACCCTTCGGGCTTCAAGGATATGGACAAAGCCGCCGCGCGCATTTTTGCGGCCCTGCAAGCCGGCGAGCGCATCGCCATTTTTGCCGATTATGATGTCGACGGGGCCACTTCAGCAGCAGAGCTGCTTGTCTGGTTTGGCGCGCTTGGCCACAGGCCCACGCTTTATATCCCGGATCGGCTGGCCGAAGGCTACGGCCCCAATGATGCCGCCATGGCGCGCCTTGGCGCCGGTCATGATCTGGTGATCTGCGTTGATTGCGGCACGGTGGCCCACGGCCCGATCCAAAAAGCGGTCGATGCCGGGGCCGATGTGATCGTGCTTGACCACCATCTCGGCGCCGAAACCCTGCCGCCCGCGCTGGCCGTGGTTAACCCCAACCGGCAGGACGAAACCTCCGAATACACCTATCTTTGCGCTGCCGGGGTGGTGTTTTTAACCCTCGTCGCGGTTAACCGCCACTTTCGGGAGGCTGGTATACCCGCGCCGCCGCTACTGGATATGCTTGATCTGGTGGCGCTGGGCACGGTGGCCGATGTTGCGCCACTGGTGGGCTTTAACCGCGCTCTGGTGCGGCAAGGGCTTGCGGTGATGGCAGGCCGCACCCGCCCCGGCCTTGTGGCGCTGGGCGATGCCGCCAAGCTCAACACCACCCCGCGCGCCTATCATCTTGGCTATTTGCTTGGCCCGCGCATCAATGCCGGTGGCCGCATTGGCGAAGCGAATTTAGGCGCGCGGCTGCTCACCACCGCCGACCCGCATGAGGCGGCGGCGCTGGCCGAGCGGCTCAACGCGCTCAATGCCGAGCGCCGCGAGATCGAGGCACAGGTGCAGGCCGCCGCCGAGCAACAGGCCGAAAACCACGGGCTGGAGGCACCGCTGATCTGGGCCGCGGGCCATGGCTGGCACCCCGGGGTGGTTGGTATTGTTGCTTCCCGCCTGAAGGAAAAATATAACCGCCCGGCGGTGGTGATCGGCATTGATGCGGCGGGGCTTGGCCAAGGCTCCGGCCGCTCGGTTTCCGGCATCGACCTTGGTGCCGCAATTGCCGCCCTGGCCCGGGAAGGGCTGATCACCAAAGGCGGCGGCCATAAAATGGCGGCCGGGCTGAGCGTGCCGGAAGCCGGTATAGAGGCGGCCATGGCAGTGCTGGCGCAAAAGCTGGCACGGCAGGGCGCGGGCAATATCGGCCCGAAGGATTTGATGATTACCGCCAGCATCGGCAATGCCACGCCCGACCTGATCGAGCAAATCGAGGCCGCAGGCCCGTTTGGTGCCGGGGCCCCTGCCCCGCGCTTTGCCATTCCGGCCGCGCGTATCCGCTTTGCCAAGCCGGCAGGCGAAAGCCATTTGCGGCTCACGGTTGATAATGGCGCCGGCCCGATAGACATCATCGCCTTTCGCGCCTTTGAAAGCGATCTTGGCCAAGCCCTGCTCAACCACGCGGGCCAGCGTTTCCATTTTGTTGGGCGGCTGGAGATCGACGAATGGGGTGGCCGCCGCAAGGCAAAAATGCAACTGGAAGACGCGGCCAAAGCGCTGTAGGCTGGCCCAAAAGGAAAAATGATGACCCATATTCTCATTCTCAACGGCCCCAATCTCAACCTGCTTGGCATCCGCCAGCCCGAGACCTATGGCACTGTCACGCTGGCTGATATCGAAGCCACCTGCCGCCGCGAAGCCAAAACCCTGGGCGTGAGCATCGATTTTGCGCAAGATAACCACGAAGGCGGGATGATCGACCTGATCCATAACAGCAAAGCCGATGGTATCATTCTCAACGCCGGGGCCTATACCCATACTTCTATCGCCCTTATGGATGCGATTTCGTCGGTCAACAAACCGGTGCTGGAGCTACACCTGAGCAATATCCACCAGCGCGAGGATTTCCGGCATCACTCCTATATATCCAAGGTTGCCTTTGCCATGATCTGCGGGCTTGGCGCACAGGGATACCCGCTGGCGCTGCGGGCCATGGCCGCGCATCTCGCCCCCTAGGTGGAACCCCTCGCCTACTTTTATATCGGCATCGCCGCTTTTCTGGTCGGGTTTACCAAAACCTCGGTCGGCGGTGTTGGTATATTGGCGGTGCTGCTCATGGCGCTGGCTATCCCCGGAAAATCCTCTCCCGGGGTGCTGCTGCCACTGCTGATCATGGCCGATATCATGGCGGTTATCTATTACCGGCGCGCCTGCCAATGGGCGATATTGCTGCGCCTGTTTCCGGCCGCCCTTGTGGGTGTAGCGCTGGCCTACTGGCTGATGTCGCTCGGTAGCGGGGGCAATTATGCCAAGGTTATCGGCTGGGTCATTCTGGCCATGCTGGCGCTTGATGTTTTGATGAGCGACGGGGTGCGGCGGCTGGTGCGCGGGCGGGTGTTAACCGGCATTATCGGGGCGCTGGCCGGGGCCGCTTCCATGGCCGCCAATGCCGCCGGGCCGATTTTCGGTATCTACCTGCTGCAAATGGGGCTGACCAAATCAGCCTTCATCGGCACGCGGAGCTGGTTTTTTCTGGCGCTGAATGTCGCAAAATTGCCGTTTGCCATTAGCCTCGGCATCACCACGACCCAGTCTTTTACCCTCAATCTATATTACCTGCCGCTCATTCTGATCGGCGCCTATCTTGGCAAGATATTTGTTGAATATATCAACCTGAATCTCTTCAAAACCCTGATCCGGCTGGCGGTGTTGGCTGCCGCCGCGCGGCTTATTCTTGGCTAGACAACTTTTCTTGTTTTTGATGAAATTTATGCTTGCACCCGCACCCGTTGCCGCATAAATAGTCCGCACAGAGAGCGATGCGCCCTTCGTCTATCGGTTAGGACGTCAGGTTTTCAACCTGAAAAGAGGGGTTCGACTCCCCTAGGGCGTACCACTCTCTGTTAACCCCTCCCCAACAATGCGCCGTTTATCCGCCCACCATAAGCGGCATCACCACCACTTCGGAATCCTCGCCAATCGGGGTGAACCACGCTTCCTTGAACACCTCGCCGTCTATCGCCAGCGAAACGCCGGCCTCGATTACCTCGCGCAATCCGGGGTAGCGGCGGGCCAGCTCTTTGAGCAGCGCGCGGGTGGTAGAGGCGGCAATTTCCACCTCGCCCACGCCATCGGTATAGGCGCGCAGTGACCCGAATATCACCACGCGCGCCATCTAGCTGATCGCCTTCAGGATTTTAGGCGGTGACATCGGCAGCTCGAAAAGCCGCTGGCCAATGGCCTGCGCCACCCCATTGGAAACCGCGGCCAAGGGTGGCACGATCGAGGTTTCCCCCACACCGCGCACCCCGAACGGGTGGCCGGGGTTGGGCACTTCGATGATTACAGCGTCGATCATCGGCAAGTCAGAGGCCACCGGAATGCGGTAATCAAGGAAGCCCGGGTTTTGCAGCCTGCCATCGGTGCCATAAACATATTCCTCGTTCAGGGCCCAGCCAATGCCCTGCACCACGCCACCCTGAATCTGGCCTTCAACATAGGCGGGGTGAATGGCCTTGCCCGCATCCTGAAACGCGGTATAGCGCTTGATAGCGGTGAAGCCGGTTTCCGGGTCCACTTCCACATCCACCAGATGCACCCCGAAAGAAACCCCGGCCTTATCGGGCGCGCCTTCGTGGTGGCCGGCAATAGGCCCGCCGGTTTTGCCCGAGGTTGCGGCAATTTCGGCAAGGCTCATGGGCGGAAAATCACCGGCATTATGGCCGGCGGGTTGGGCCGCGCCATCCACCCATTCCACCGCATCCTCGTCAATTTCCCAGATTTTAGCGGCGCGTTTGCACATTTCCCTGATCGCCGCATTGGCGGCATTGATGGTGGCAATACCCACCGCAAAGGTCACACGGCTGCCATCGGTTGTGTCGGAAAAGCCAATGGATGCGGTATCTCCGATCGTGGTGCGCACCCGCCCAAGCGGGATACCAAGCGCCTCGGCAGCCATCATGGAAATTGACGCGCGCGAGCCACCAATATCGGGGTTTCCCTCAATCAGGTTTACGGTGCCATCCGTATTTATGGCCATAGAAACAGATACCTGTCCGCCAAAGTTAAACCAAAACCCGCAGGAAACCCCGCGCCCGGTATTGGCGGCAAGCGGGGCCGAATAATGCGGATGCGCCCTAGCAGCCTCCAGACACTCGACCAGCCCAATGGCCTTGAACCTTGGCCCGTAGGAGGATTTGACACCTTCTCTGGCGGCGTTTTTCAGTCGGGTGTCCAGCGGGTCCAGCTCGAGAGTCCGGCAGAGCTCATCCACCACCGATTCCACCGCATATACCGCCATAGGCGCACCCGGGGCACGGTAGGAAATCATTTTGGGCCGGTTGGTCATCACATCCCAACCCTCGGTCTGCACATGCTCGAGATCATAGGCGGCAAAGGCGCTCATTGCCCCCATCGACACCATTTCGTAAGGAAAGGCCCCGCCCTGATAGCGCAGCCTGGCCTGCGCGGCGGTGATTTTACCGTCTTTGCGCATGCCGATTTTTATATCCATCGAGGAGGACATAGTCGGCCCCGAGGCCCGAAACACCTCGTCGCGGTTCATCACCACCTTGACCGGCTTACCGGCCTTGCGCGACAGCATCAAGGCCACCGGCTCGATGAAAATGGTGGTTTTGCCGCCAAAGCCACCACCGATTTCCGAGGCGGTTACCCTGAGTTGGCTGGCCTCCATTTGCATGATTTCGGCACAGGTCTCGCGCACAAGATAGTGGCCTTGCGTTGAGCACCAAAGATCGCCGCGACCATCAGCGCCCAAATCGGCCAAGCAAGCGTGCGGTTCGATATAACCCTGATGCGCGGCGGCGGTTTTGAAACTGCGCTCGACAATCTTGTCGGCACCGGCAAAACCGGCCTCGACATCACCATGGCCAAACCTGCAGTAAGAAACCGTGTTGCCCGATACATCATCGCCCAGGTGGCGGCCCTTTACCCCTTCATGCAGCAGCGGCGCGCCGGGTTTCATGGCCTCGTCCACATCGGTTACATGCGGCAGGGTCTTGTAGCGCACCTCGATCAGGCTCAAAGCCTCGCCGGCAATTTTACGGCTGGTCGCGGCCACGGCGGCCACCGCGTGGCCATCATAAAGCGCCCTGCCCTGCGCCATGCAGTTTTGCATGGTATAAAGGGTTTCCTGATTCTCGACCGGCGCGAAATCATCACCGGTAATCACGGCCTTCACGCCAGCGAGCGCCTCGGCTTTTCCGGTGTCAATCGACACAATTTCGGCATGGGCATGGGGCGAGCGCAAAATACGGGCGTGCAACATGCCGGAAACCGATTTGTCGGCCCCGAACAAGGCTTTGCCGGTGACCTTTTCCACGCCATCGGGGCGAATGGGGCGGCTACCGAGAATTTTGAAGGTCTGTTTAGTCATGCGCTTGCCCCCCGCATTTCAGCGGCGGCAGAAAGCACCGCGCGGATGATTTTGTCATAGCCGGTGCAGCGGCACAGGTTGCCCGCCAGCCAGTAGCGAACTTCCTCCTCCGTCGGGTCGGGGTGTTTTTGTAGCAGGGCTTTAGCCGCCACAACAATGCCGGGTGTGCAAATGCCGCATTGCAGAGCGGCGTTTTCCAGCAAATGCCGCTGAATCGGGTGCAGCGCGTCTTCGGTGGCAACGCCTTCAACCGTTTCGATCGCGCTGCCCTCAACCTCGGCACCCAGCACAAGGCAAGAGCAAACAAGGCGGCCATCAAGGCTGACGCTGCAAGCGCCGCAATCGCCGGTGCCGCAGCCTTCTTTGGCGCCGGTCAGGTTGAGGCGGTCACGTAACACATCGAGCAGGGTTTCATCGGATTCGCACAAAAACTCGACCGCGTCACCGTTGACGGTGGTGGATACATGGACCTTGCTCATAGCGTGCCTCCTGCGCGTTGATAGGCAATTTTGGCAGCGCGGCTTGCCAAAACCCCGGCCACTTTGGTGCGAAACTCTACCGTGCCGCGTTTGTCGTCGATCGGGTTGCAGGCGGCGCTGCACGCGGTGGCACAGGCCGCCAGCGCCGCCGTGTCGAGCTTGCTGCCAAGCAAGGCATTTGCCGCTTTTGCCACCAGAACCGCCGTGGGGGCCACGGCCCCGAGCGCTACCATTGCCGCGCTCACTACCCCGTTTTCATCGAGGCTGAGGCTTACCCCGGCGCTGGCCACGGCGATATCCATTTCGGTGCGTGGAATAAAACGCAAATAGGCATCGCCCGAGCGCAAGGGCCGGGCCGGTAAAAGCACCGATGACACCAGCTCGGCCTTGCCAAGCGTAGTGCTGCCCGGCTTGTCAAGCAAAGCATGCACCGGCACATCACGTGTGCCATCCGGCCCTTCGACCCGTGCCACGGCAGCCGCCGCCAGCATGGCCGGCACGCTATCGGCCGCCGGAGAGCCATTGCACAGGTTGCCGACCATGGTTGCCCGCCCCTGCACTTGGGTAGAGCCGATCAGCTCCACCGCCTCAACCACCCCCGGCCACAGGGATTTGAGGCCGTCATGCTCGCCCATTTCCGCGCCGGAAACGGCGGCGCCAATGCGATAACCACCATTTTCGGCGGCAATTTCCCTGAAACCGGCGATTTTTTTGATATCGATCAGCACATCCGGTTTTTGTAGTTCCAGCTTCATGCGCACCAGCACATCACTGCCACCCGCCAATATTCTGGCATCCTCTGCGCCACCCAAAAGCGCCACCGCCTCGGGGCAGGAACGGGCAATGACATAGCGCATGTGTGATTCTCCGAAAAAAACGATGTAACGCGAGTCTGCCAATCGCAGTTGAGGCATACAAGCGCAAAATATGCCGCATATGGGCAGGCGCGAAAAAAGGAGAACTAAACGTAATAATTGTAAGGGCTTGTCGGTTGCTGTGCATCTGTAAAGCACAACTTAACGGTTGATTTATTGCGGAAATTGGATAATTTTAACCCAGATCTCGTGATAGAAGTGTATGATCGAAAAATCAAACGGGTTCAGATTATTTATTAAACGGGGGGCGCGCCGTGCCACATACCAAGCCACTTCTGTCGATTGTGACCGGTTTTTTGATGTTTGCCATGCCTGTTGCGGCGCAAGAAGTCTGGATCACGCCCGACACCCCGTTTGTGGAAATTGACGTCAATAACAGGTTTTTTGTGATTGAGCGCAGTGCGGATAATGAGGCGGTAATTTCCGCCGCCTTTGCCAAAACCTCGCGGCCCTGCCCGCCTTTTTGTGTAAGCCCGATGCAGGTTGCCGAGGGGGTTGAAACCGTGGGCGAGCTCGAATTACTTGCCTATCTGGAAAACGAGGTGCAATCCGGTGCCGGGCTTTTGGTTGATGTGCGCGCTCCCGAAATTTATGCCGCCAGCACCATCCCCGGGTCCATAAATTTACCCGTCAACCTGCTGACAGTGGCGGACAACAACCCTTTTCTCATCCCGATTTTAATGCAGCTTGGCGGCGTTCAGCTTGATGGCGGCAGTTGGGATTTCACCGCCGCAAAAGACCTCGCCCTATATTGTGACGGTGCCTGGTGTGAGCAGGCCCCACTGGCGGTCCGCAATTTGTTAACCGCGGGATATCCGGCCGAAAAGCTCTATTACTACCGGGGTGGAATGCAAGACTGGCTTATGCTGGGGCTAACAGTGATAGCCCCGGAATAAACCCCGCAATAAAAAAGGTTTATCCCCATCTGGGAGAAGAATGGTGCTAAAATATTTTGGATTTATTGCGGTTCTTTTATCTGCCGGCAGCGCGCTGGCCGTGGGTAGATACACAATCGATGCTTCACCAGCGCCCCAATTTACCCCGCTGCAATTCGTGCAAAACGATCTTTCCGCGCTTGGGGAAACCGAGCTCCGCCGAATGGTTTTTTATGCCGAGCGCGCCTTAAACACCCTGACCGAAGTCGTTTTAAGCGCCGAAACTCAAGATACTGCGGCCCAAAATAAAATTAATGCGCAATTTCGCACCGCAATTGTGCGGCTGGCCGATGCGGGGCTGCGCTCCGGCCTATCTTCCGATCAGGTGGCTGACTTTTTCACCCAAACGATTTTGGAGAATGCGGGCCAAGACATGCTTGACCGCACCCGAAACATCGGCGGCGGTCTCGATTTGCGCACCTTGCTGCGCAATGTTGCAACCTCACTTGTCGAGCCCGATGGCACCGCCGGAAACAAAGAAGCATTGCATGATGCCCTCGCTGCGGCCATCACCGGCCTCCCCCCCGAGGAGAGCGAGCACGGCACCGCCGTCAACACCACGCCGGCACAGTTGGCCAGACCCGTTCCATTTGCAAACGCCACTGATGCAGAGCGCGCAATTATTGATCGTGTAGTGATAAATGGCGACCAATGGGAGATTAGGGTCGCTCAGGGAGATTCGCTTTCTGCCATCGCTTCGGCGATTTATGGAGACACGCTCGCCTTTACTACCATCTTTGAAGCCAACCGTGCCACGGTGAGCAACCCGAATGTTCTGGTTGTCGACTCGCTGTTGGTGTTGCCGCAACCCTGATATTTTGGCCACAATATAGGCAAGGCTGCCAAAGCCGTATTGTTTGGGGGTTAAAGTGACCGAATACCGAATATCTACCCGCTGGGGGGCACAGCAACACCGTGCTTTCTCCCGATCCCGCCGGATCAGGGCTACAAATATCCCGTAAATACTGATACTTAATTAGTTTTTTTGCGTATGCTCGGCGAAACCTGCCCGATCTGGCCGATGCGAATAAAAAACCGTTGCTCCTTTGGCCTTAAGCCCCTAATAATTGTAAATTATACGTATTCCGTTCCGTTTGGGCCGGTGTGCTGATTTGTCGGAGAGATATGTTGAAACATCGCCTTTTACTTAGTGCCGCTGCGATAAGCGCCGCCTCATTCGGGTTATTCCAGCTTACCACCCCTGTTTTTGCGCAAGATACCACGGTTGAAACAAAACAGTATGATACGGGCGGCATCTACGAAGGCGAGTTTCTGAACGGCAAGCAGCACGGACAGGGCACCTACCGTTTGCCCAATGGCTATGAATATTCGGGGCAATGGGTTGAAGGGCGGATAGAAGGCACCGGCGTGGCCCGCTTTCCCAACGGCTCTGTTTACGAGGGCGCGTTTGTGAATGGTCGCCCCGAAGGACAAGGTAAAATCACCTTTTCCGATGGCGGCACCTATGAAGGCGCGTGGGTTGACGGCAAAATTTCCGGCACCGGCACCGCAGCTTATGCCAATGGCGTGGTTTATACCGGAGAATTTTTAAACGCCGTGCATCATGGCACCGGCACCATGACCAGCCCCAACGGCTATATTTATGAAGGTAGCTGGGAAAACGGCGTAAAACACGGTGTTGGCAAAATCACCTATCCGGATGGTGCTGTTTATGAAGGTGATATTGTGCGCGGTGTGCGTGAAGGCACCGGCGCGCTGACCCTGCCGGATGGTGTTACCTATGTTGGCGAATGGCAAAACGGGCAGATCAACGGCAATGGCGTGCTCACCCAGGCCAATGGTGACATTTATGACGGCGCCATGGTTAACGGCCAGCGTGAAGGCCAGGGCATTGCCACCTACGCCAATGGAGACCGCTACGAAGGCGGCTTTTCGGCTGACCAGCGCAATGGTGTTGGCACCTTTACCGGTGCCGATGGCTATGTTTATACCGGCATCTGGGTTGATGGCCGCATCGAGGGGGACGGCAAGGTCACCTACCCGGATGGCTCGGTTTATCAGGGCAGCTTTCTCAACGATGTGGCCCATGGCCAGGGCAAAATCATCTATGCCGACGGGTCTTCCTATGAGGGTAGCTGGGTCAATGGCGTGATCGAGGGCGCGGGTATTGCGCGCTATGAAAACGGATTGGTTTATGAAGGCGAGTTTAGAAACGCCAAAAACCACGGCACCGGCACCATGACCTATCAAGACGGCTACCAGTATACCGGCGAATGGAAAGACGGGCTGCGCGATGGCGCCGGTGTGGCCACCTATTCCGATGGCACCATTTATACCGGAGCCTTTGTGGCCGGACAGCGCGAAGGTATGGGCACCATCACCATGCCTGACGGTTTTGAATATACCGGCCAATGGGCTGGCGGCGAAATTGACGGCGAAGGCGCGGCCAAATACCCCAATGGTGATGTTTATGAAGGCTTTTTTGCGAAAGGCCAGCGCCAGGGCCGCGGGGTGATGCGCTATGCCTCGGGCGAGGAATATGATGGCTTCTGGGCCAACGGCAACCCCGCCAGCGAGGAAGAAGCCGTTGCCGCCAGCAATTCCGGCAATTAGTCTATCCAGCCGGCTGGTGGTGTCACCGCGCCGTTAAGACCGGGGCGGCGCTATGGGCATGACAGGGCAATGGCAACCACCACTGCCACCCGCTATCTTAGCCGTTGCGAAACCGGAGCCCCGAGTTGCCAGATCACCCCACATTATCAGCAGGCGGGCGCAGCAAGCAAATGGTTGCCGTTGTCGGCAATGCCGCAACCATGGTAAAAAAAGCAGGCGTTAACACCGGCAATATGATGCACGGGGCCGCGGCCAGAAATTTGCTGGTAAAGCACATCAACATGCCAATGCGGGCATGGACAGAGGCCGAAATCGAGCACCTGAACGAGGCGTGCAGCCATATCGTTTTTGTGGCGGCCAACGGAATAAGGCCCGGCGCACCGGATACCCACCCTTTTGCCCGGTTTCAGTCGGCCCTCAACCAGAACATTTTGCGCACCAAATTGCCGGTGGTGGTGCTCGGGCTCGGGGCGCAACAAGCGCTGATAGCCGAGCCGACTACCGCCATCCCCAAGCCCAGCCTTGATCTGCTCAACACCATTTCCGATCGCGCTGTCAACATCGCGGTGCGCGGTGAAAACACGGCGGATTTCCTTGGGCGGATCGGCATCAAAAATACCAGTGTGCTGGGCTGCCAATCCTGCTTTTATCATATGCGCCCAAGGTTTGACCCGCCCATCAAAGCCCCGGTTGCACTGCGTAAAATTGCGTTCAACTACACCTATCCCGGCAATGAAGTCCCCCTCATCGATACCGCAATACGCGAAGGCTATTCTCCATTCGGGCAGGAGGAATTCGCAGAAGCCGGTATTTGTGACGGTGATTTTACCCTCTTTCAGGAAAGCCCGAAACTGCACAATTTTTTCCGGCAATCGGCTGTGGGTCGAGACACCTATGTGGATTGGATCAAGCGGCAATTTCAGCAGTATTATGATATGCCAAGCTGGTTGGCCGCCATAAAACCTTATGATTTTTCCTTCGGTACCCGCTTTCACGGCAATATGGCGGCGCTTCAAAGCGGCGTTCCGGCCTTGTGGATAGTGCATGATGGCCGCACCAAAGAGCTGTGCGATTACCACAAGCTGCCCTACATGTTGCTTGGGCAAGCAAAAAATGTCAGATCTGTCTCCGAGTTTGCCGAAGCGGCAGATTACGGGCCGTTTCAAAAAGCCTATGCCGGAAATTATGCCCGGCTTTATGATTATATCACTCAAGCCGGTATTGCCCATAAAATGCCCGAACCCGTGCTATAGCGCGCAACCACCTGTGCAGGATAGAAATTATACAGCGCTTTCATTTTTCGCTTTTATTCCGCAATTCCCCGCTTATAGTGGCCGCATGTGTATAAAAACGCCACATTTCCAGATTACAGCCAGCCGCCGTGCTTTTGCTGAAATCCTACGCCTTAGCCGCCTCTGAGCGCGCCGAGGATTTGGTGCGTGCGCTCAGGGGAGCCATACCGCGCACCAACTTCTCAAACGCTAAGGACTAAAAAGAATGACCCAAATGACCAGTGATAAATCCCGCGTGTTGATTTTTGACACGACCCTGCGCGATGGCGAGCAAAGCCCCGGCGCCACCATGACCCATAGCGAAAAGCTCGAAATTGCCGAAATGCTCGACACGATGGGGGTCGATATCATCGAAGCCGGCTTTCCGATTGCTTCCGAGGGTGATTTTGCGGCGGTGAGCGAAATTGCCAAACGCGCCAAACGCGCGGTTATTTGCGGGCTAGCGCGGGCCAAACCGGGCGATATCGACCGCGCCTGGGAGGCGGTAAAACACGCACATCTGCCGCGCATCCATACCTTTATTGGCACCTCCCCCTCGCACCGCGCCATTACCGGCATGACCATGGACGAAATGGCCGATGTTATCCATGAAACCGTATCGCAGGCCCGCAACCTTTGTAACAATGTGCAGTGGTCGCCGATGGATGCCACCCGCACCGAGGATGATTACCTGTGTCGTGTGGTCGAGATCGCGATCAAGGCAGGTGCTACCACTATCAATATCCCTGATACTGTGGGCTATACCGCGCCCAAGGAAAGCGGCGATATCATCCGTATGTTGCTGGAACGGGTGCCCGGAGCGGGCGAGATCATTTTTGCCACCCATTGCCATAATGACCTTGGCATGGCCACCGCCAATTCGCTGGCGGCAGTAGATGCCGGTGCGCGCCAGATCGAATGCACGATTAATGGTTTGGGTGAGCGTGCGGGCAATACCGCGCTTGAAGAAGTGGTGATGGCGATTAAGGTTCGCAATGATATTATGCCATACGAAACCGGTATCGACACCAAGCAGATAATGGCGATCAGCCGCCGTGTGGCCACGGTTTCGGGCTTTCCGGTGCAGTATAACAAAGCGATTGTTGGCAAAAACGCTTTTGCCCATGAAAGCGGTATCCATCAGGACGGGATGCTGAAAAACGCCGAAACCTTCGAGATAATGCGGCCCGAGGATATCGGGTTGAGCGAAACATCTCTGGTGATGGGCAAGCATTCGGGCCGCGCTGCCTTGCGCGCCAAGCTGGAAAACCTCGGTTTTAGCTTGGGTGATAACCAGCTCAAGGATGTGTTTGTGCGCTTCAAGGACTTGGCGGACCGCAAAAAGGAAGTGTTTGACGACGACTTGATCGCGCTGATGAATACCGCTTCTTCGAGCCCGCTGGAAGGCGAGTTGACACTGGAAAGCCTGCGGGTGGTATGTGGCACCGAAGGGCCGCAAACCGCTGAAATGAAGCTCAGCATCGGTGGTGAAACCAAATCGGTAACCGCAACGGGTGACGGGCCGGTAGACGCGACTTTCAATGCCATTAAGAAGGTGTTTCCGCATGCAGCTACCTTGCAGCTTTATCAGGTGCACGCGGTGACCGAGGGCACCGATGCGCAGGCCACGGTGAGCGTGCGCATGGAAGAAGATGGCAAGATAGTGACCGGACAAAGCGCGGATACCGATACGGTGGTGGCCTCGGCCAAGGCCTATATCAACGCGCTGAATAACCTTGTGGTAAAGCGCGAAAAAACCGCGCCAGTCTAAAAGGTGGAGGGGGCGCTCGCGCCCCCGCTGCCCGCACGGGCAGCCCCCCGAGAGTATTTTTGAAAAAGTGAAGCATTGGGCGGTTTGCCGCTTAAGGGCCGGAAACGCGATGAATTTTGCGCAAGCTGGAAAAGCGGGCTTTCAACTGGTAAAGCTAGGGCCTATAAGGGCGCATTACGAAATTTAGAGGGGCCGACGGGCCCAATCCTACAGGCAAGGAAACGCATATGGTTGGGATATTTGGCGGCATATTCTCGGCGGATATGGCGATTGATCTGGGCACGGCTAACACGTTGATTTACGTGAAGGGCAAGGGGATTATTCTCAATGAACCTTCGGTGGTGGCCTATCATATCCGCGATGGCAAAAAGCAGGTTTTGGCTGTGGGCGAGGACGCCAAGCTGATGCTCGGGCGCACCCCCGGCAGCATTGAAGCCATTCGGCCGATGCGCGACGGGGTGATTGCCGATTTTGATGTGGCCGAGGAAATGATCAAACATTTCATCAAGAAAATTCATCGGCGGGCGTGGTTTGTGCCCAAACCGCGGATCATTGTTTGTGTGCCACACGGGGCAACACCGGTTGAAAAACGTGCTATTCGGGTATCGGTTGAGCAAGCCGGGGCCGGCAAGGTTGGGCTGATAGCCGAGCCAATTGCGGCGGCAATTGGCGCGGGTATGCCGATCACCGACCCGACCGGCTGTATGGTGGTGGACATCGGCGGCGGCACTACCGAGGTGGCCGTGCTTTCACTTGGTGATATCGTGTATGCCCGCTCGGTGCGGGTGGGGGGCGACCGTATGGACGAGGCGATTATTTCGCACCTGCGCCGCCAGCACAATATTTTGGTCGGGGATTCCACCGCCGAGCGAATAAAAACCTCGATCGGCACGGCGCGGATCCCTGATGACGGGCGCGGTGCCAGTATGGAAATTCGTGGCCGCGATTTGCTGAACGGGGTGCCCAAGGAAACCGAAATAACCCAATCGCAGGTGGCCGAAGCTCTGGCCGAGCCGGTGCAGCAAATTTGCGACGCGGTGATGGCGGCGCTGGAAAGCACCCCGCCTGATTTGGCGGCCGATATTGTTGACCGAGGCGTGATGCTCACCGGTGGTGGCGCCCTGCTCGGCGACCTTGACCTTGCCCTGCGCGAGCAAACCGGATTGGCCATTTCGGTGGCTGACGAAACCCTGAACTGCGTAGCACTCGGCACCGGCAAGGCGCTCGAATTCGAGAACCAGCTTCGGCATATCATTGATTATGGCAACTAGCGGGGCATTGTGGCTGCAAATGAGCAAACTGGCGCATGGCGGGCTGTTCGGCGGCTGATTGTCGGGCTGACGCTTTTTTTGTTTTTTGCCCTTTTTATTTTGTGGCGCATTGATAATCCGCGGGTTGAGCGCTTTCGCATGGCGCTGATCGACAGGTTTGTGCCGAATATGGAATGGGTGTTGGCACCGGTTACCCAGTTCACCCGTATTGTCTCTGATTACCAGTCTTATGCCCAAATATACCAGCGCAACCAGGAGTTAAGGCAGGAATTGCAGCGCATGAAGGGCTGGCAAGAGGCGGCGCTTCAGCTCGAGCAAACCAATGCCCAGTTGCGCGCGCTCAATAACGTGCAGCTTTCACCCGGTCTGGGCTTTGTGACCGGTGAGGTGATCACCGATAGCGGCAGCCCATTCAGCCAGTCCGGCCTGCTCAATGTGGGCTCGCTCGACGGGGTGCAGGACGGGCAGGCAGCGGTTGACGGACTCGGTCTGGTCGGCCGGATTTCGGGGGTGTCGGATCGCACGGCGCGCCTTGTTTTTTTAAGCGATGTTTCCTCACAGGTGCCGGTTGTTATCCGGCCCACCGGGCAGCGGGCCATTGTGCAGGGTGATAACACACTGGCACCTTCTGTCCAGTTTTTGGAGCTACCGGATGATGTGTTGCCGGGCATGCGGGTGGTAACTTCGGGTGATGGCGGGGTCTTTCCGCCCGAGCTTTTGATGGGCCAGATCGTGCGCGACAAGGGTGGCGATATCCGGGTGCTGCTGGCGGCCGATTTCGAGGGCCTTGAATTTGTGCGCATTCTGCGCAATTCGCCGCTGGACAAGATCGAGGGGTCGGGTGAACTGGTCGGGCAGAATATTCCTGACCCTCTGCCCTTAGACGAATTTATCGAGCAGCCCCCGGCCGAGGATGCAGGCCATTGACCCCGCAAGCCAGAATTTGGGTTTACCGGGTGCTTTATTTTCTGCTTGGGTTATTTGCGGTGGCCTATCCGCTTTTGCCTTTGCAATTCTCGCCCGCGCGGTTCTCCTCGCCCGATCTTTTGTTTGCCTTGACCATGGTTTGGATCGTGCGCCAACCCCAGAGCGCGCCTTTTTTGCTGGTGGCCGCCCTGGCATTGCTGGCAGATGCGGTATTGATGCGGCCGATGGGGCTTTGGGCCGTGCTGATGCTGATCAGCAGCGAAACCGTGCGCTTCAGCTACAAATCCATTCAGGATCGCGGAATAATCGCGGAATTCACGTTGATCGCCGCATTATTGCTTGCCATGGTTGTTTTGCAAAATCTGGTGCTCTGGGTCAGCTTTTCACAAGTGCTTGAATTTGCCAAAATTGTGCAATTTGTTATACTGACGCTGGCTAGCATACCTGTTATTTTGTTATTTCTGCACTATGTAGTAAGAGTGCGTAAACCAGACAGCCGCAACCGGCCCGACAGGCTTGGGAAGATCAGATGAAACAGCCCTCGAAAACTTCACGCGAGCAAGGCAGGCGGATTACGCGCCGCGCTTTGGCGTTTGGCGGCATACAGGGGTTGGTAGTGGCAGGGTTGAGCCTGAGGATGCGGGAATTGCAGGTGAAGCAAAGCAGCGAATTCCGGCTTCTGGCAGAAGAAAACCGGATAAGGGACCGGCTTATCCAACCCGAACGCGGGCTCATTCTTGACAGAAACGGCCTGCCCCTTGCCGAAAACCAGCCAAACTACCGCATTGTGATGATCCGCGAACAAGCCGAAAATCCGCGGGCGGTTTTGGCCGAACTGGCGCGCCTGATCGAGCTGCCGCTGGAAAAACGAGAAGCCGTTTATGCAGAAATGCGCGCGCGCGCGCCCTTTGTGCCGGTTGCCGTGGTCGAGCAGCTCAGCTGGGAAGATTTTGCCCGGGTTTCGGCCAATGCCCCCGCCCTGCCCGGCATTATTACCGAGGTCGGGCTTAACCGCAATTATCCGCTCGGCGAAGATTATTCCCATGTTGTGGGCTATGTGGGGCCGGTGAGCGAATCAGATCTGGCCCATATTGAAAATCCGGATCCAGTGCTTCAGATCCCCGGTTTCCAGATCGGTAAAACCGGCATCGAACAGCGCGAGGAGACCTTGCTCCGCGGTTTGGCGGGCACAAAACGGGTGGAAATAAATGCCGTGGGCCGGGTTATGCGCGAGCTGGGCCGAAATGAAGGGCTGAAAGGCGAGGACCTGCAGCTGACGCTTGATCATGATCTCCAGAATTACGCCCAGTATCGCATGGCCGGCGAAAGTGCCGCGGCGGTGGTGATGGATGTCAATTCCGGTGATGTGCGGGCTTTGGCTTCCACCCCGGGGTTTGACCCCAACAAATTTATTTTTGGCATATCCTCGGCTGACTGGAGCGGCCTGATCGATAACGAGTATCGCCCGCTGGCCGACAAAACCATTTCGGGGGCCTACCCGCCGGGCTCTACGGTAAAAATGGTTACGGCGCTGGCGGGTTTGAAAGAAAATGTGATCGATCCGTCAGAAGAAATATTCTGCCCCGGCTATCTGGATGTCGGCAACCGCCGGTTTCATTGCTGGAAGCGCGGCGGCCACGGCAATATGGACCTGACCAATGGCCTGAAAAACTCTTGCGATGTTTATTACTATGTCGTGTCACAGCGGGTGGGCATCGACAATATCGCCACCATGGCGCGGCGCATGGGGTTTGGTGAAAAACCTGATCTGCCCTTGCCCTCGATATCGGCCGGCCTTGCGCCCGATAAGCAATGGAAGTTTGACCGCTATAACGAAGAATGGCGCATTGGCGATACCTTGAATGCCACCATTGGTCAGGGCTTTGTGCTGGCCTCGCCGGTGCAGCTTGCGCTAATGACCGCGCGCATTGCCTCGGGCCGTGAAGTGAAGCCGCGCCTCATCCAGCGCAAAAACGGCGTGCCCGAACCCTTGGCGCGCGCCCCCGATATGGGCTTGCCCAAAGAGCATCTCGATCTTATGCGGTTCGGGATGTATCGTGTGGCAAACGAACCAGGCGGCACCGCCTATAGCAGCCGGATAGACGAGCCAACCATGGCAATGGCGGGCAAAACCGGCACCGCGCAGGTGCGCGGCATATCTCTGGCAGATCGCGAAGCCGGCTTAAAAGATGCCGAAGTGCCATGGAAATATCGGGATCACGCCCTTTATGTGGGCTTTGCCCCTTATGATAACCCGCGCTTCGCTATTTCGGTGGTGATCGAGCATGGCGGTTCCGGCTCCCGCGCGGCCGG
>Ga0316205_10000966_pt1 | contig 41453 bp, 37 predicted proteins | sample 3monthpyrite_MG_FD_204941 | JGI IMG/M metagenome (GOLD analysis project Ga0316205, IMG submission 204941) | Microbial mat bacterial communities from mineral coupon in-situ incubated in ocean water Damariscotta River, Maine, United States -... | ecosystem: Environmental > Aquatic > Marine >...
TCAACAAGATTGACCGGGTGCAGTCCGAGGTGTTGCTGGGACTGGCCAAGGATCTGAATGACCGGTTCGAGTTTGCCGAGACCTTCATGATTTCCGCCGAGAAGGGCCACGGGGTTGACGCGCTGCGCGACTGGCTGGCCGCGCAATTGCCCGAGGGGCCGTGGCTTTACCCCGAGGATCAGATTGCCGATTTGCCCTTGCGCATGATTGCCTCCGAGATGACCCGCGAAAAGCTGATGCTTCGGCTACATCAGGAATTGCCTTATCAGCTGACTGTCGAGACCGAGAACTGGGAAGAACGCAAAGATGGCTCGGCCCGGATTGATCAGGTGATCTATGTGACCCGCGATGGCCATAAGGGCATCGTTCTGGGCAAGAAGGGCGAGACGGTCAAGGCAGTCAGCAAAGCGTCGCGCGAAGAGCTGGAAGAGTTTCTGGGTCGCCGTATCCACCTGTTTTTGCAGATCAAAGTGCGCCCGGGCTGGCAGGATGAGGCCGAGCGATATTCCGAGATGGGCCTTGATTTCAAGGATGGGAATGGGTGAGCCGCCTGACCTCAGCATTCTGGGTGCAGGCCTATCTGACCCGGCTGCGACTGGCCGATATTCCGGCCTTTGTCACGTCGCATGGCGATGACACGGCCGGGGCGGTTCTGGTCAAGCTGAACACATTGGACGGGCATGCGCAGGCGTTTCAGCGCTCTTTCGATCTGATGAGCGGGGAACGCCAATGGGTGCCCCTTGCCGAAGGGCCCGAGTCCGATGTGGACGACGCCATCACCAAGCAACGCAGCTTTGATCCCGACCTTTGGGTGATCGAGGTCGAGGATCGCGCCGGGCGTCACCTGTTGGATCAGCCCGGCCTCGACACGTAACTATTCCACCGTAATCGTCTGACGCGCCAGAACCGCCTGATTGCTCAGATCGAGATAGCGTAGTTCATAGGTGCCGGGCGCATCGGGTAGCGTGATCTGCACGGCCCCCGTGCCATCGACCTTCACTGCACTGACCCATGTGAAAATCGCCTGATCCGCCTTGGCTAGCGTCACTCGCTGATCGGCGCTGTCGGCCTCGACGGTAAAGCTGACCTCGATCACCGACCCCGCCGCGCCGGTTTCCGGCGCGCTCAGGCTGGCCCCGGTGTTGAGCGCGGCATCGGCCCCCAGCACCTCGATCATCTGGCGTGCAATCACCCGGTTGTTGGCCTTCAGCATATAGCGCAATTCGTATATGCCTTCGGTTTCGGGCACCTTCAGCTTGGTCGTGCCCTTGTCGCGCACCTGGGTATAGGTGGCAAATTTGTCATCGTCCGTGCCCATCGGGACAAGGTTAATGTAATCGAGCGTATTGACCGCCTCGGACCAGCCCACGGACAGCTCATCGCCGATGCGTACCTGTTCGGGTGCGGTCAGGGTCACGCTGGGGTCGGTCGCCTCGATCAGCTGGGTCGCCAGTGTCTTGGCCCCTTCGCGCAAGATATAGCGGATTTCATACAGGCCCGTATCGCCGGGCAGCACCAGATCGCGCTCGGTTTTGTCGCGCACCATCTGGTAGGTGCCATAGGTGCCTTCCTCGGCTCCGGCGGGGACGATGGCGATGTAATCATTCTGTGCCACTGTGCCGGTCCAGCTGAGACGCACGATTGATCCGGCCAGCGCGGATTCAGGACCACTGACAGTAACCTCGGGTTCGGTCACCTCGATGGTCTGTGTCGCAAGTGTTTTGGCCCCTTCGCGCAGGATATAGCGCAGCTCGTACATCCCGGGTTCGGCTTGTGCCTTGAGGTTGATTTCGTTCTTGTCGCGCACTAGCTGGTAGTTGCCATAGGTGCCTTCGTCAGAGCCCATTGGAACAATGGCGATATAGTCATTCTCGGCCACGGTTCCGGTCCAGCTGGCGGTGAATTCCGCACCGGTTGCAACTTGTTCCGGGGCGCTGACGGTGACTTCGGGCTCACTCACTTCGATCATCTGCGTGGCGAGTGTCTTGCCACCCTCACGCAGAATGTAACGCAGTTCGTATATCCCGGTTTCGGCCTGCGCTTTCAGGGTCGCCTCGCCGTCATCGCGCACCAGTTGGTAATTGCCGTATGTGCCCTCGTCAGACCCCATCGGGACGATGGCGATGTAATCGTCCTCGGCCACGGTTCCGGTCCAGGTTGCGGTGAATTCCTCGCCGGTCAGAACGCGCTCGGGGGCGCTCACTGTCACTTCGGGGTCGCTTACCTCGATGGTTTGTGTGGCCAGTGTTTTGGCACCCTCGCGCAGAATATAGCGCAGTTCATACATGCCGGGTTCGGCCTGGGCTTTGAGAGGGGCCTCGCCGTCATCACGCACCAGTTGGTAATTGCCGTATGTGCCCTCGTCAGACCCCATTGGAACGATGGCGATATAGTCATCCCCGGCCACGGTTCCGGTCCAGGTGGCAGTGAACTTTTCGCCGGTTACAACACGCTCGGGGCCGCTGACAACGACATTTGCGTCGACGATTTCAATCGGGGCGCTGCCCAGCGTGGCGTTGGTGCTGCGTTGAATATAACGCAGTTCGTAGAGGCCGACATCCGGCAGGGCGCGCAGATCGGCTGCGTTCTTGTCGCGCACAAGGGCGTAGTTTCCATAGGTGCCTTCGTCGGCACCGAAGGGAACAATGGCGATGTAATCGTTTTCGGCCAATGTCGGTGTCCAGCTGGCTTCAAACATCGCGCCTCTGATCACGGTCTCTGGTCCGCTGACAGTGACTTCGGGCTGTTGCGGTTCCGGCTCGGGTTCCACAACCGGCTCGGGCTTGGGGGCTTCGGCCACGGCGACAGCCACGGCACTCAGCGCCTGGCCCAGCTCATCGGCATTGTCGGCAGACAGGAATTCACCCCCGGTTTTCTCGGCGATGCAGGACAGCGACGCGGTATCTGCATCCCCACCAAGGCCAAAGCCGACCACATGCGCGGTAAAGCCCACGCCGCCTTTCTCAAGCGCCTCGGCCAGCGCACAGGGGTCACGTCCACAGCTTTCCAAACCGTCGGAAATCAGGATCACGGTGGCAGGGGTATCCTCGTAAGACATCGCGCGCGCGGCCTGTTCCACCGCATCGGTCAAAGGGGTTTTGCCAGTGGGGGTGATGCCGTTGATCCGGGACAGGATATCGGCGCGGGTACCCGCAGCCGGGGCGATCAGCGTTTCAATATCGGTGCAATCGCCGCGCTGGCGGTGCCCATAGGCCATCAACCCGACACTGCGCTCGTCCGTCCATCCGCCCAGCAGGTTTTCCATCACGCCGCGGGCGATCTCGATTTTGGCGACGCCGTCGATCTGACCCCACATCGAGTTTGAGCCGTCGAAGACGATCATTACGTTTTCATCTGACTGCGCTTGTGCGTGCGCGGCCCCCAAGGCCAGCCCGCCAACCGCCAATATTGCTGCAATTCCTGACTTGAAGCTGTCCATGTCAAAACTCCCCGGCGCTATAATGTGCTTTTCAATGGCTGTATGAAACACCAGCCAAGCACGCTTGTCACCTATGTCTTTCCTTACCTTTCCTGCGCATCAGGGCTTGCCGCGGGCGTCACTCTGGTGTGCAATCACAACCCAACCAAATGAGGAAAGAGCAGCCCAAAGGATGGAATGGCGCGATCAGGGCATATTGCTGTCGTCCCGCACGCATGGCGAAACCTCGGCGATCATTGAGGTGTTCACACCCGAACGCGGGCGTCATGCGGGCGTGGTGCGCGGCGGCACCTCGCGCAAGCTGGCCCCGGTGCTGCAACCGGGCGCACAGCTTGATCTGGCCTGGCGGGCGCGGCTTGAGGATCATCTTGGCACCTTTGCGCCCGAATTGATCCGCTCGCGCGCGGCGGCCTCTCTGGGGGATCGGATGTCGCTGGCGGGGTTGAATGCGGTCACGGCGCTGTTGCTGTTTGCCTTGCCCGAGCGCGAGGCGCACCCAAGGCTTTACAGCCATACCGAGGCGTTGCTGGACCTGCTGGGACAGCCCGATCTGTGGCCGCTGGCCTATCTCAAATGGGAGCTGTTGTTGCTGGACGAGATGGGTTTTGGCCTTGATCTAAGCGGGTGTGCCGTTCTTGGGGCAGGGGCCAATGACCTCAGCTTCGTGTCTCCGCGCACTGGCCGGGCTGTGTCATCGCGTGGCGCGGGGGAATGGGCAAACCGCCTGTTGCCTTTGCCCGCCTGCCTGTTGGGTCATGGGCCTGCGCCAGACACCGAAATCGCCGAGGGGTTTCGCGTGACAGGACATTTCCTGCAAACCCAACTGGCGCCCGAACTGGGTAACAAACCGCTGCCCGCCGCGCGTCAGAGATTCGTGGATCGCTTCACGGCTGCGCTTTGAACACCATTTCACGACCCGCATCATTGCTGAGGATCGGGGTGCCTCCCGCCACTTCGGACAGGGTCATCTCGGCCAATGCACTGAAAAACACCTGCTCAGCCGCCAAATCGGGGCACGCCATCCTGGTGGCCATGATCGGGCCGGCCTCGAACCACGGATAAGGCACAGACTGCGTGGAGTTAAAGCGGTTGCAGGGCCCCTGACCGGTGATTTTGCCCTCTTCGGGGAATTCGATTATGGCCTGCGCATCAAACGCCTGCCCATCAACTTTTTTCAAGGTCCAGACATGCCCCGCGCCGCCGTGGCCGGAAATTGTTTCATCCGACTTGCAGGCACCAGCGGTCAGAACAGCGCAGAGGGGCAAGGTAAGCGCGCGCACTGCTTATCTCAACGCCAGGATCAGATCGACCAGCGATCCCATCGCATCCGTGCCGGGGGCCGATGCGCTGTCCTGCATCTCACGCATCCCCACACCGGCGGCATAGAGAATCCGCGCCATTTCGGGGTTGGCGATGCCAATCTCACGCAACAGGGCACTGATCTGCTCCAAGCGCCGGGCATCTACCCGGGTCACAGCGCGCGCAGCCTCTCCACCGCCCTTGGCCCAGGCGCGCAAGGCGGCTTCTTCGGCGTTTGCTTCACCCAGCCAACCGGCCAGACGGCGCAGGCGTGGGACGGGTAATCCGCCTTCGTCCTCGGCTGGCAGGGCCTTGCCTTCCCATGTGTCCAGTAGGGCGGATTGATAGTCGGGGACATCCTTGAAATGCCAATAGAACGAGCCCTTGGTGGTGCCCAGATCGCGTGCAAGGGGTTCGGCTTTCAACGCCTCGGGACCACGTATGGCAAGAGCCTTGAACCCGGCGGTGATCCAGGCATCGCGGCTGAGGCGCTGTTTGGTTGTTTGGCTCATGCCTTCAATTACGCTGCAGCGCGGCGCGCATCAATCCCCCCTTTTGGTCGCACCCCGCGCTTGCTATGCAGGGTCCATGCCCCAAGGCCTGTCGCACATTACACTTATCACCGCCGATCTGGACCGGATGCAGGCGATCCTTGAGGCCGTGCTGGACGCGCGCTGTGTCTATGACAGCGGGGCGGATCAGTTTTCTCTGTCCGAAGAGCGGTTTTTCATGATCGGTGATGTCTGGGTCGCTACCATGCTGGGCGAGTCTCTGCCCGAGCGCAGTTACAACCACATCGCGTTTCAGATCACCGAGGAAGAATTCGACGTCCGTCAGGCGCGGATCGAAGCGTTGGGCCTTGATCTGCGCCCACCCCGACCACGGGTTACGGGCGAGGGCCGCTCGCTATACTTTCACACGCCGGATAATCATCTGATCGAGCTGCATACCGGCACCTTGGAACAACGGCTGGCGCGCTATGCCAAGGGGGCACCATGACGGGTACAATTTTCGGGATCGTCCTTCTGGCCGCCTTTCTTCATGCGCTCTGGAATGCGGTGGTCAAAGGCGGGGCCGACAAGGTGGTCGCCATGACAGCAGTGGTGTTCGGGCAGGGAATGGCCGGATTGGCCTGTCTGGCCGTCGCCCCAACCCCTGCGGCCGCCAGCCTGCCGTGGTTGGCCCTGGGCGTTGCACTGCATCTTGGCTATCAGATCTTCTTGGCCTCTGCTTATCGGTTGGGCGACATGACACAGGTCTATCCCATTGCCCGGGGCGTCGCGCCCTTGATCGTCACTGCCGCGTCAGCCCTGTTCCTTGGTGTTAGTTTTGAGCGCATGGAACTGGCCGCGATCGGGGTCATTGCCATTGGCATCGCCAGCATCTCGATGGTGCGCAGTGCGGATGGGTTGTTTCAGGGTAAGGCGGCCCTTCTGGCACTGACCACGGGCGGATTTATTGCCGCCTATTCGCTGGCCGACGGGATCGGCGCGCGGATTGCCGGAACATCGCTGGGGTTTTATGGCTGGATGGCCGTGCTGAACGCACTTGTCCTGGCGGGTTTGGCCCGCCTGATGCGCCCCGGGCTGACCACAAAGGCACTGGCGCAAACCCGCACGCTGGTGATCGGCGGCGCGGCGTCGTTCGCGGCCTATGCGCTGGTCGTCTACGCCTTTACCCAAGCCCCCATCGCATTGGTCACCGCCTTGCGCGAAACCAGCATTGTCTTTGCCCTGCTGATCGGCGTTCTGGTTCTGAAAGAGCCGTTGAACCTGCTCAAAGTGATCGCCACGGCCACCACCCTGACCGGCGCGGCCCTCTTGCGGTTCGCGCGTTAGAACCCGCCGCCAAACGGCAGCCGCTTGATCACATGGAACTTCCCCTCATGGTCCTCGCCCATCAGGCAAAGCGCCTCAATGTCAAAGCACCGAGGCAGGATGGAGGGTAACAAAGTGTTCAGCACCGCTTCGACCTCGGCCAACCGGGTTTTTGGCAGCTTGCCGGTCAAGGTCATGTGAAACCGGAATTGATCCATCACATAAGGGTATCCCCACCGGGTCAGTAACGCGTCCTGTTCAGGGTTTAAGTGCCCTGTGCGCCGTCTTGCAATCTCGGTCCCGGTGGGGGCAGCACGCAACGGCTGGATCTTTTGAACCAGTTCGGCTGCGGTTTTGACAAGGGCGCTTGTGTCACCCTCGGGCACCAGTGCCAAAAACCGACCCAACCGCGCTAACTTTAATCCCTCAATTTGAAGAGGCGCGCGGGTTGCGCAGAATGCGGCAAGCACCTGCAGCATCCTCGCAACGCCCTGATCCGTTGGATCGCGCAAGGCAAAGGGCCAGTGAACCGTGCCGTGAAATCCATATTTTCCGGGCGTCTGCGTGATCTTATCCAACGGCAATCCGGTTGGCGGATGCGCCACGCGCACGCCCTTTGCGGCATCCCAGCCCAGCCAGGAGGCCCCGAATTCAGCCAGCGCATTGCCATCCGGCACGACATAGATCGCGTATCGTTGAAACTGCATGGTTCGTCATAGCGCAGGGGTTTGGGGCCTGCCACCCGCCAGTTTGCTTTGACATCGCCGGGTGCACGCCCGCATAACTCGGACAAACCTGATCCGAAAGACACGGCCCGCCATGCCCCTTACGCCAGCCTTTTCAATATCCTCCCCGCCACTTGTGCCGATCACGGGCAGCGATCAGGGCTATCCTGTGCGCCGAATTTTCTGCGTCGGGCGCAACTACGCTGCCCATGCCGCCGAGATGGGCAACGAGGTGGACCGCGAAGCGCCGTTCTATTTCACCAAGTCTGCCCACGCGCTGTGCCTCAGCGGGGCCGATATTCCCTATCCTCCCGGCTCCGGTGACGTGCATTACGAGATGGAATTTGTCGTTGCCCTTGGTGCCCCGGCCTTTCAGGCCTCGACAACCGAGGCGTTGGACAGAGTGTTCGGCTATGCCTGTGGCATTGATCTGACCCGCCGCGACCTGCAGGCCGCCGCCAAAGACAAACGCCGCCCCTGGGATCTGGGTAAGGATTTTGAACAGGCTGCCATCCTCGCGCCGATCACTCTGGCCGCGGAATTTTGCACTCCCTCGGATCAGTCTATCCGTCTGATTCACAATGATAAAATCGCACAAGAGGCGCGGCTGTCCGACATGGTTTGGTCGGTGCCCGAGGTGATTTCCCATCTCTCGCGCTTCTACCATCTGGGTGCGGGTGATCTGATCTATACGGGCACCCCCGCCGGTGTTGGGCCGGTCCAACCCGGAAGCACCTTGCGCGGTGACATTGATGGGTTGGCACCTGTACTCGTACAGGTCTCAGAGCCGGAGTGCCCCGATTTTGATGAGCCGACACCGCAAGACCCTGACCTTTGCCGATGCGGCGGTTGTTGTCGCGGGCCTGCTGTTGGTCGGCTGGCTGCAGGTTAACGGTGCGGAGCCCGAGGAAAGGGTCACATATCTGGCTGAAAGGCAGTTGGACACCTTTGGCCCGCCGCCCCGCCAAAGCCATCAGAAAGCGGTGGCTGCCTACCAGAAATTTACGGCCAAAGGCGGGTATTACGGGGCGTTTGCAAACGCGGAGGACGGCAGTTTTGGCTGGGCGGATAACCATTCTTCACAGGACCGTGCCGATAGCCTGGCGATGGCAACCTGCGCCAAGTATTCTCAAAGCTGTCAGATCACAGCCCGCCTGCGCCCCGCTGTTGTGATGCTGTTCGAGGGCCATCCCCTGTCCCAGACGCAGGCCACGGCGCTGGACAGGTTTCCGACTTTGCCCAATCACAAGGCCATCGCGCTGTCCAGTTACGGCATATGGGGCGCGGCGTGGGAGCGCACGGCGCCGTTTGTTGCCAAGCAAGCAGCGCTGCGTCAGTGCCGTAAACGACTTGAAGGAGAGGGGCTTGAAAAACAAGGCAGCTTTGCTTGCCACCTTGTTATCCAGCTTGACTGAATTTTACCCCAGCAGACGCCGTGTGATCACCTGCGCCTGAATTTCCGCAGCGCCTTCAAAGATGTTCAGGATGCGGGCATCGCACAGGATGCGGCTGATCTTGTACTCGGTGGCAAAGCCGTTGCCGCCGTGAATTTGCAGGCCATTATCGGCCGCTGCCCAGGCCACGCGCGCGCCCAGTAGCTTGGCCATGCCAGCCTCAAGGTCACAACGATGCCCGTGGTCTTTTTCCCAGGCGCTGTAATAAGTCAGCTGGCGCGCGACCATGATTTCCACCGCCATCATCGCCAGCTTGCTGCTGACCCGCGGGAACTCGATCAGGGATTTGCCGAACTGCTTGCGGTCAATCGCATATTGCATCGACACATCCAGCGCCGATTGCGCCACGCCCACGGCGCGGGCCGCTGTCTGGATGCGCGCGGACTCAAACGTTTCCATCAACTGCTTGAAACCTTTGCCTTCTTCGCCGCCCAGCAGGTTCTCGCCCTTCACATGGAAGTTGTCGAACCCCAGTTCGTATTCCTTCATGCCGCGATAGCCCAGCACCTCGATCTCGCCACCCGACATCCCTGTCGTGGGGAAGGGCACCTCGTCCGTGCCCGGTGTCTTTTCGGCCAGGAACATGGACAGACCACGGTGATCTTTGCTGTCGGGATCTGTGCGGGCCAACAATGTCATCACATGGGTGCGCGCGGCGTGGGTGATCCACGTCTTATTGCCTGTGACACGATAATCGTCGCCGTCCTTCACGGCCCGCGTGCGCAGGCTGCCAAGGTCGGACCCGGTGTTGGGTTCCGTGAAAACGGCGGTCGGCAGAATCTCGGCGCTCGACAGTTTGGGCAGCCAGTTTTCCTTCTGCTCATCCGTGCCGCCGCACAGGATCAACTCGGCCGCAATCTCGGAACGGGTGCCAAGACTGCCGACACCGATATAGCCGCGGCTCAACTCCTCCGAGACCACGACCATCGACGCTTTGGACAGGCCAAACCCGCCATATTCCTCGGGAATGGTCAGGCCAAACACGCCCAGCTCGGCCAGTTCCTCGATCACGCTCATCGGGATCAGCTCGTCCTTGAGGTGCCAGTCATGCGCGTAAGGTTCAACATTCTCAACGGCATAGCGGCGGAATTGTTCGCGGATCATTTCCAATTCTTCGTCAAGGCCGGTGGCCCCCACGGTGATCTCGGCGCTGCGCTCCTGCATCAGCTCAACCAGGCGTGTGCGCGCAGCCTGGGTGTTGCCGCCCTGGGTCAGGGTCATGACCTCGGGGATCATCAACCCGCGCATCTCGTCCTGATCCAGACCCATGTCCTGCAGGCGGATCATTTCGCCCTGGTTCATCTGGATGCCGCCGTAAATCTGCCAGAGGTATTCCCCGAAAGCGATCTGGTGGATCAGCTGTTCAACCTCGCCAAACTTGCCATCAGCTTGCAGGCGCGTGGCCCAGTTCTGCATCTGGCGCAGCGATTCAACATAAGTTGCCAGCCATGCCAGCCCGTGCGCGGCGCATTGATTGGCCTCAACCGCACCGCCCGATACCCGGCCGTCGACCACGACCATGTCTTTGATCTTGGTCTTGGCTGATTCCAGAACGGCCTCAACCGGAGCAATGGCCGCGCCGGTCAGTGTCAGAAGATCGTCCAAAAGGATTGCGCGTGTCATACCCACGTCCTGTCCATCATGTGCCATGAATCATATCCTGTTTTAACATCGCTGTCTTCTAGCTATTTCGCAGTTGCAGCGCAACTATAATGCCGCTGGAGGCAAAAATTTATCCGAAAGTTGCGTCTTGAATTTTCCGGGTGCAGGGCTAGGCGCAGGTGTTATGAAGGGACATGGACGCGCTTCTGGCCTCACACCCCCTCTGGATTTGGGGCTTTGCCTTTCTGGTTGCCCTCGTTGCGGGGCTGATCAAAGGCATTGTCGGCTTTGCCATGCCGATGATCCTGATTTCAGGCCTCAGTTCGGTGATGAGCCCGGAACTGGCGCTGGCCGGGTTGATCCTGCCGACGCTGGCCACCAATGCGTGGCAGGCGCTGCGTCACGGGGTGGCTGCCGCATGGGGTGCGGTCAAACGATATAAGGTGTTTTTATGGACCGGGCTGGTGGTCATGCTGCTCAGTGCACAGTTGGTGCGGGTGCTCAGCCCCGGGGGGATGTTGTTGCTGATCGGGGTTCCGATCGTGATCTACGCGGCCCTTGGTCTGGCAGGGAAACCCTTGCGCCTGCCCAAGGGACATGGACGCAAAACCGAGGCGATGATCGGCAGTGTGGCCGGGTTTTTCGGCGGTATCTCGGGCGTTTGGGGGCCGGCCACGGTGGCGATGCTGACCGCACAGGAAACCGAAAAACGCGATCACGTCCGCATACAGGGGGTGATCTATACGCTGGGCGCAGTGGCGTTGTTGGGCGCGCATATCAGTTCGGGTGTGCTGCGGCTGCAAACACTGCCTTTGTCGATCATGCTGGTGATCCCGTCCATGGCCGGGATGCTGTTGGGGCTGCAAATCCATGACCGGCTGGATCAGGTCACGTTTCGCCGCCTGACACTGTTCGTGCTGTTGATTGCCGGGCTGAACCTGATCCGTCGAGGACTCTGACTATTTCCCCTTCCAGACCGGATCGCGTTTTTCGGCGAAGGCGCGTGCCCCTTCCAGCTGATCCTCCGAGGCATAAAGCACATCCACCGTGGGGAATTGGCGCTGCGTGATGCGGTTCATCGCATCCTGAAAGGTCATATCCTCGGCCTCACGCACGATTTCCTTGATCGCGGCATAAACCAGCGGCGGCCCCGAGGCGAGGTGATCGGCCAGCGCATGTGCTTCACTCATCAGATCGGCCCCCGGCACGATCCGATTGATCATGCCCCAACGCGCGGCCTCTTCGGCCTCGATCCAGCGCCCGGTCAGCAGCATCTCCATCGCAATATGATAGGGAATGCGCTTGGGCAGTTTCACACTGGCCGCATCCGCCACGGTGCCAGACCGGATTTCGGGCAGAGCAAAGCTGGCGTGATCGGCGGCCAGAATAATGTCCGCGCTCAGCGCCCATTCCAGGCCTCCGCCACAGCAAATCCCGTTGACGGCGGCAATCACCGGCTTGTTGAGGCCGCGCAATTCCTGCAACCCGCCAAAGCCACCGACGCCGTAATCACCATCCACTTCGTCACCATCTGCAGCCGCCTTCAGATCCCAGCCGGGGCAGAAGAATTTCTCGCCCGCACCGGTGATAATAGCCACGCGCAGGCTGTCATCGTCGCGGAACTCCTTGAACACGTCGCCCATGATCCGGCTGGTCGACAGGTCGATCGCGTTGGCCTTGGGGCGGTCCAGCGTAACCTCCAACACCGCGCCGCGGCGTTCGGTCTTGATGGGGTTATCGGTCATCGGGGTCTCCAATTCTGATGAGGGCGTCGACGGCTACGGCGCGGGAGGGGGTGCAAATCAGCGGATTGATCTCGACCTCCTCCAACCGGGTGACATTTTCGGTAACATAGGCCTGCACTGACAGGATGGCACGGACAATTGCGTCGATATCCGCACCGGGTTTGCCACGATACCCACCCAGCACGGGCGCTATGCGCAGGCAGGACAAGGCAGTACGGATGTCAGCTTCGGTTGTGGGCAGCAGAAGCGAGGCGCTGTCTTGCATCAGTTCGGTCATCACCCCGCCCGCGGCAAGGGTCAGCACGAACCCATGCGCCGGGTCCTTGACCACGCCGATCAGCAATTCGGCCACCGTGCCGGTGATCGCCTCTTCGATCAGAAAGCTGTCCGACGGCATGGCCGTGGCGGCCTCGATCACCTCGGTTTCCGTGCTCAGCCCCAAAACCACGCCGCCCATATCCGACTTATGCGCCAGCCCTTCGGCCTTCAGTACCAGCGGCGGGGTCAGGCCGTTCATCGCCGCGCGCAGGTCGTTGACATCGCGTGCATGGGCCGCGCCGGGAACGGACAACCCGTGCGCGGAAAGGGCGGATTTGGCCTCGGCTTCGCTCAGCACATTACTCTCGCTCGAGGGCGAGGGCAGCAATAACGGGGCCGGATCAGGCGGGGTTTGCCCCAACCAGGCGGCGGCGGAAATTGCGCTCAGCGCATCATCAATCCCCAGCATCGGGATCAGCCCGGCGTCGATGCATCTTTGCGCAAAGCTTTCGGGCAGGGCATCGGGCAAAGTGGCAAGGATGGCGAGCGGCTTGCCTGTTGCGCGTTGAGCGGCCTGACCGGCCTCGATCACGCAATCCCAGGCCGAAGGGTCACAGCGATCCGGGCGCGGGAAATCACAGACGATGCAGCCCATGTCCACCTGATCACCGCCCAGAATGGCCGTATAGGTACGGGTCATGGCATCCACATCGGTCCAGATAAAGGTGTGATAATCCAATGGGTTGGCCAGTGCCACCATCGGACCGAGTGCGTCGCGCAAGGCGGTGCTCTGGGCCATGTCAAGCGGTGGGAAATCAATGGCATGATCCAGTGCGGTGTCGGCCATCAGGCTGGCTTCCCCGCCCGAACAGGACATCGAAGCGATGCGGTTTGACGGCAAAGGCCCGGCCAGATGCAACAGTTTGAGCGTTTCCAGCAGGGCCGTCAGGCTGCCGACCTGCGCAATCCCCAGCCGCGCCAGCAAGGCGCGCGCGCCTGCGTCACTTCCGGCCAGCGAGGCCGTGTGCGAGATCGCCGCCGCCTGCGCTTGATCCGACCGGCCGGCTTTCAGCGCAACGATGGGTTTACCAAGGTCGCGGGCGGTCTTGGCCAGCGCTTCAAACGCGCGCAGATCGCCGATGCCTTCGATATGTAGTCCCAAGGCGGTCACCCGGTCGTCGCTCAGCAATGCCTGACCAATTTCCGACAAGCCCACCTGCGCCTGATTGCCCGCCGTCGCCACATAGGCCAGCGGCAAGCCACGGCTCTGCATGGTCAGGTTGATCGCCATGTTCGAGCTTTGGGTCAGGATCGCCACGCCGCTGTCACAGCGCACCCCGCCGTGCTGATCGGGCCAGAGCAGCGCGCCATCCAGATAGTTGATAAAGCCATAGCAATTCGGCCCGACAATCGGCATTTTGCCCGCCGCCTCAAGCAACGCGTCCTGCAGGCTGGCGCCATCGCCGGTTTCTGCCTGCGCCTCGCGAAACCCACTGGCGAAACAGACGGCGCCACCCGCGCCCATGTCCGAAAGCAGCCGTACGGCCTCAATCGTGATATTGCGGTTCACGCCGATGAACGTCGCATCGGGCACACCCGGCAGGTCTTCCAGCCGGGAAAAGGTGGCCACGCCCCCAACGTCATTCCGCTTGGGATGGACCGGCCAGATCGGGCCGTCGAATTCCATCTTGCGGCATTGTTCAACCACCGAGGCACACCATGCCCCGCCGCCGATGACGGCAACGGAACGAGGGCGAAACAAACGGGACAGATCGGGCATTTTAGTCGTGGTCCTGAAAGAGAATTTATGCCTTCGGCGAGGATATTTTTGGCAAGAAGAAGCAGCGGTAACGCAGTGTTAACCCTGAACCCTCATCTTGAAGCGGCGGTACAGGCGGGGACGCCGATGGCCGTGCAAGGAGAAGGCATTGCCTTCTCGGGGAGGTCTTTTGCAGGCCTCCCTTTCTTCTTGCTCCAAATATCCCCGCCGGAGGCATCATCACTCTTATGCCCCCAGTGGCCGCAGCAATTCACGGCTGATGATGTGGCGCTGAATCTCGGAAGTGCCTTCCCAGATTCGCTCGACCCTTGCATCACGCCAGATGCGCTCCAGCGGCAATTCGTCCATCAGGCCCATGCCGCCGTGAATCTGGATCGCCTCATCGGCCACCATCGCCAGCATTTCTGTGGCTTTCAGCTTGGCCATGGACATATCGGTTTCCGTCACCGTGCCCTGATCGAATTTCCACCCGCCCATCCAGGTCAGCAGTTCAGCCGCCTTCAGCTCGGTCGCCATGTCGGCCAGCTTGAAGGAAATGCCCTGAAACTTGCCGATCTGCTGGCCGAACTGTTTGCGCTCGGCCGAGTATTCCACGGCGTGTTGCAGCGCGCGCTCTGCCCGACCCAGGCAGGTCGCAGCCACTTGCAGGCGCGTGGCCCCGAGCCAATCATTGGCCACCTGAAAGCCCTTGTGCACCTCGCCCAGAACGGCGGATTTTGGCAGGCGGCAATCGTCAAATTCCAGCACCGCGTTGGTATAGCCGCGGTGGCTGACATTCCGGTACCCCTCGCGCACGGTGAAACCCGGCGTGCCCTTATCGACGAAAAACGCGGTGATCAGTTTCTTCTTGCCGCGCGGCGTGTCCTCTTCACCGGTGGCCATGAACACGATCGAGAAATCGGCGATATCCGCGTGGGAGATGAAATGCTTGGTGCCATTCAGCACAAAATCATCACCATCCTCGCGCGCCGTGGCGCTCATCCCCCGAAGGTCCGACCCGGCTCCCGGTTCGGTCATCGCCAGACAATCCCATTTCTCACCCCGGATACAGGGATAGAGATACTTCTCTTTTTGCTCGTCTGTCCCGGCCAAAAGGATGTTTGACGGTCGTGCCACACAGGTCCAGTGCAGGGCATAGTTCGCGCGGCCCAGCTCGCGTTCATACATCAGCCAGGTAAGAGTATCGAGGCCCGCGCCACCCACCTCTTCGGGCATGTTCGCGGCATAAAGGCCCGTCTCCATCGCCTTGGCTTGGATCTCCTTGATCAGCTCCTTCGGCAGGTGGCCGGTGCGTTCGACCTCCAGTTCATGCGGATAAATCTCGTTCTCGACAAAGCTGCGCGTTGTGTCGACGATCATCTGCTGTTCTTCGGTCATTGCGAAGTGCATCTGGGTTATCCTTTCGCATGCAAGGCGGCCAGCGCCTCGACTTTGGCTTTGACGTGATCGGCGGGGTCACAGGTGCGACGGGTTTCAAGCGACACATGCAACATGAACTGATCGCAGGTGGCCATCAGCTCGCCGTCCGAGGCGCGTTTCATTTCATGGAAACAGCGCAGCTTCTTACCCTGACCTTCGGTGATCGTGCTGTCCACATGCACCCGTTCGCCTGCGTGGGTTTCGGTGATGTATTTGACGGTGGTCTCGACGGTGAAGTAACTCAGACCACCTTCGATATAGGCCTCATCGGCGCCGACATAGGCCATCACCTCTTCGGCGGCATCGCTGAACAATTGCCCATAGCGCCCCTCGTTCATGTGGCCGTTGATATCGGTCCAGTCGACGGGAATGACACGATCCTGACTGCGCAGCGGCCTGGTCTCTGCCATCTTGGGCCGCAGGGCATTCGAATGCGCCTTGGCCACCGCTCCGGCGCCCCAGTCGTTCTGTTTCAGGCTGCGGATGATGCCGATCAGGTTGTCATCGCGGATGCGTTCCAGATCACGGGGGCCAAGATCGCCTGCCTGCTGCTCGCACTGATCGCCAACCTTGTTCACGAAATCCTCGGTCAGCTCGGGCACATCCATCAGTTTGGTCCAGGGCCATTTCAGGCAAGGCCCGAACATCGCCAGCATGGCGCGCATGCCGCCTTCGCCCCCGGCCAGGTGGAAGGTCTGCATCGTGCCCATCTGCGCCCACCGCAGGCCCGGGCCATAGGCGATGGCTGCGTCAATCTCGTCTGCCGTGGCCACATCGTCATGCAGCAGCCACAGCGCCTCGCGCCACAGCGCCTCTTGCAGGCGGTCCGACAGGAATCCTTCGATCTCGACCCGGCAATGCAGCGGGTACATACCGAGACTGCAGTAAATCTCTTTTGCGCTTTCGATATGGGCGGCATCGGTTTTCTCGCCCGCCACCAGTTCGACCAGCGGCAACAGGTAAACCGGGTTGAACGGATGCGCCACGATCAGGCGGCCGGGATGAGCCATCTGCGATTGCAGGTCGGTGGGCATGATGCCCGAGGTGGACGAGGCGATAATGCCATCGGTATTCACCGCTTCGATCTGGGCATAGACCTTGTGCTTGGTCTCAAGTCGCTCGGGTACAGCTTCGACAATCAGTGCAGCGCCGGTGGCAGCCTCTTCCAGCGTGGCACACAACGTGACGGTGCCGGGCGTAGGCATCGGCATGTCCACCAACATGGGCAGGGCGCGGCGGGCATTGTCCATCACCTCGTTGATCTTGCGTTCGGCCTCGGGGTCGGGGTCGTACACCTTCACGTCCCACCCGTTCAGGGAAAACCGCGCGGCCCAGCCGCCGCCGATCACACCCCCGCCAATGATTGCTGCTGTCTTGGTCATCGGTCTCTCCCTAGAGCATCACCAGCTGGGCGATGTCATATCCGTTAAATTCCAATATCTCGCGCGCGGCATGGATCCGGTCGCCGCCGCCTTGTGCTTTGCGGTCCAGGATAAAGGCCGCGCCGCCGTCCGGCGTGCCAACCACGGCGGTGCGCACGCCTTCATCCATCCAGATCACCCAAAGTTCGAGGTCTTGCGCGCTGTCGGTCAGCAGGCGCAGCCGGTTCTGGGCGATGCGCTCGGCAGGCCATGTGCCAGACAGGATGTGGCATTCCGGCTCGCACTCGGGTTGCGCAATATCGACGGTGATCTTGCCGTCACCGCGCGGAGCAATTGTAACGCTGCGAATGCTGGCGCTGTCGGGAAAGGCCCCACGCACCACCCACAGGCCCTGCATCGCGTCGATCCCACCGCGCGTGGTGACCGACAGCGGGACATTCGCATCGCGGTAATTGGTCTGCGGCGCAGGGGCCTGCAGGCACCCTGCAAGCAGAAGGGACAGGGCAAGGCCCGTGGCGAGGGTGCGGATCATCGGCGCACGCCTTCCGGCTTTGCGCAACATCCGGGTCGATTGGACAGGGCACCCGCGTCAGGATCGCGACAGATCAATAAGGAGATGTCAGATGAGTATCCGATTTCACGGCTTGCCCACGGCGCAGGTTGAGGCCGCAAAGGCCACAGGTCTTGATGCCTATGGCGGGTCGATTGAAACGCATCCGTCAACCGGCGATGCCTATCCGTGCCGCCATTGTCTGGGCGAAACATCCGAGGGCAAAGACTATCTGATCCTCGCATGGCGGCCATTTGAGACGACCAACCCTTATGCCGAAACCGGCCCGATTTTTCTCTGCGCAGCGGAGTGCAAAGCGGCGATCCCATCGCCCGACGTGCCGCCCATCCTGCGCGCGCCGCGCTATCTGGTGCGGGGATATTCGGCGGACGAGCGGATCGTCTATGGCACCGGAAAGATTGTGCCGACTGCCAGTATTCCCAGCTATGCCGAAACGCTTCTGAACGATCTGCGGATCGCGTTTGTGGATGTGCGCAGCGCGTCGAACAATTGCTTCCAATGCCGGGTACGACGGGCGTGATCATGGCACGAGGCTTTCGGTATGCCCGTCCACGGCCAGAACCTGCCCCGAGATTTTCGAGGCGGCAGGCGAGGCAAGAAACAGCGCCATATCCGCCAGATCATCGGCGCTGACCCAGCTGCGCAGGCTGACGCCCTTCACATAGGTCTGGCGCAGCTCTTCAATGGGTTTGCCCGAGGCGGCGGATTCATTGGCCAGAACCCGCTCCATCCGGTCGCCTTCCACGGCACCCGGCGCAATGGCGTTGACGCGCACGCCAACAGGCCCCAACTCGCCCGCCAGGGTCTTGGTCAGGCCCACAAGGCCCCATTTTGCCGTGGCGTAGGGCGAACGCAACGGATAGCCGAACAACCCGGCCGTGGATGATGTGATCAGAATCAACCCATCGCGCTGCGCCCGCATCACCCGCGCCGCCCAGCGACAGGTCAGGAAGGTGCCGTTCAGGTTCACATCAAGGCAGGCCTTCCATGCGTCATAGTCCAGATCTTCGATTTGCCCTGCTGGTCCGCCGGTGCCTGCATTGGCGCAGACCACATCGACGCCGCCCCACGCGGTTTCTACCTCGCCCAGAAAGGCCTCCATCTGCGCCTCATCGGCGACATTGGCGGCGCGGGCGATGAAATCGGGGTGATCCACCTGCACCTGCGCAATCGCGCCTGCATCGGCATCACACAGGGCGACCTGTGCACCCTCGGCCGCGAAACGCTGCGCAAAGGTCAGGCCAATCCCCGATCCGCCGCCGGTAATCAGGACGCGTCGCGGGCTCATCCCTTCGGCGCGCGCTTGGTCAGGCCCAGTTTGGCGCGGACTTCTTCAGGGCCAATCACGCGAGCGCCGAGGTTTTCGATGATCGTCCCGGCGCGCTCGACCAGCTGCCAGTTCTCGGCCAGAACGCCGCGATCCAGCATCAGGTTATCCTCAAGCCCGACACGCACATTGCCCCCGGCCAACACGGCTGCGGCCACATAAGGCATCTGGCTGCGCCCCAGACCAAAGGCGCTGAAGGTCCAGTCGTCGGGCACATTGTTGACCATCGCCATAAAGGTGTTCAGGTCATCCGGCGCGCCCCACGGCACACCCATGCACAGCTGCACCAGCGCGGGGCTGTCCAGCACGCCGTTTTTCACCAGTTCCTTGGCATACCAAAGATGGCCAGTGTCAAACGCTTCGATCTCGGGCTTCACGCCCAGATCGGTCATCATCTGACCCATCGCTGTCAACATGCCGGGTGTGTTGGTCATCACGTAATCGGCCTCGGCAAAGTTCATCGTGCCGCAATCCAGCGTGCAGATTTCAGGCAGGCATTCGCCCACATGGGCCACCCGTTCGGCCGCGCCGACCATATCGGTGCTGTTTGACAGCGGCAGAGGCGCTTCGGGCGCGCCGAATATCACGTCGCCGCCCATCCCGGCGGTGAGGTTCAGAACCACATCCGTCGCACTGTCGCGGACCCGGTTGGTCAATTCGCGGTAGAGCGCCAGATCGCGTGAAGGCGCACCGGTTTCAGGGTCACGGACATGGCAATGCACCACGGCTGCGCCGGCCTTGGCCGCTGCGATGGCGCTGTCGGCGATCTGTTCGGGAGAACGGGGCACATGCGGGCTGCGATCCTGCGTGCCGCCGCCGCCGGTGACTGCACAAGTGATGAAAACCTCGCGGTTCATTTCCAGTGGCATGATGCCCTCCCTTTAATCTGCCTGGAAAAGTCTATCGTGCTGGCGTGCGAAAGGAGTTTACCGTAAAAGACAAAAATCATGCCTGAATGGACAAAGCCATCCCCCACGACCACCCGCATCGCGGTGCTGCTGTTCGATCAGTTCTCTAACTTATGTCTGGCGAACTGTATCGAGCCTTTGCGCGCGGCCAACACGTTGGGTGGTGGGATGTTGTTTGACTGGACGCTGCTGACCACAACAGGCGATGCCGTGACATCTTCCAGCGAGATGCAGATCCTGCCCCATGCAGCTCTGAACAGCCTTGGTTCCTGTGACTATCTGTTCGTTCTGGCCAGCTATGCGCATGACGGTCATGACACAACGCAAAATCGTCGCGCCCTCCGTCAGGCGGCGGCCAAGGCGGATGTGGTCGTGGGGATGGATGCCGCCCCGTGGCTGCTGGCCTCGGCCGGATTGCTGAACGGGCGGCGCGCGACGGTGCATTGGGATCTTCTGGATCGATTTACCGAACGGTTTCTTGAGATCGAGGCCGAGCGCAGCCGTGTGGTGCGCGACGACAGATTCATGACCTGCGCCGGCGCCATGTCGGCGCTTGATCTGACACTGGGGCTAATTGCGGATCATGGCGGGTTGGCGGTGCGGCTGGATGTCGAGGCGCTGTTTATGCAGGGCGACCCGCCGGTGAATGCGCCGCAAGAGCGCGGGGCCGTGACCGATCCGTTGGTGCGGCGGGGGCTGGCGTTGATGCGCGAGAACCTTGAGAAACCATTGGGTCTGAAAGAGTTGTCACAGCGATTGTCCTGTCAGCCGCGCACGCTGGACCGCCGCTTTCGCAGTCGACTGGGCGCACCACCGGGGACCGTCTATCGTCACCTACGCCTGTCGGCGGCGCGCAAGTTGTTGGAAGGCAGTACCCTCAGCGTGGCCGAAGTGGCGGTGCGCAGTGGGTACGAGTCACCCGCCGCCTTGGCGCGTGCAATGCGGGGGCATTACGGAGCGAGTCCGTCGGCGCTAAGGGGGTGAGAGGTGTTTCTTTCCAGTGCCCGCTTAAATCCCAAAGCGGTTTTACGAAATTGACGTATATCAACTTTGCGTGCGCATTGTGTGCTTAAGCTGACAAATCAGTTCAAGAATTATGAAGGAGTATTGGACATGCAAAGACTAGTTGCCATCACATTAGTTTCCTCCACACTCGGCCTCTCCGCGTGCGACGAGGTTGACTCAGATCTGGAGCGCGCTGTTATCGGTGCCGCTATCGGTTGCGCAGCAGGACAAGTTCTGGTCGACGGGCGTTGCGTAGAGGGTGCCATCGTCGGCGCAGGTGTCGGTGTCTTGACCAACTAAAGCGTTTTGCATTTGATTTGAGGCGCAAATTGAATGCAAAACGCCCACAACATTCAAAGGGCGTGGGCCTTTTCCATTTTCCCTGATTCAGGAAAAACGCAAAAGGCCTTAGGCGGGAATGTAGCCCCCAAAACCGGACAGCCGCTTTGCCCGAATAGAAGCCAGACTATCGGACGGTGTCAGGGCGCTCCATTCTAGGCCATCCGTTCAGACAGGCCCTTGCATGACCAAGTCCCTTCCCCGGATGTGAAGCACCCTAACCCTGTCGCTTACAGCGCTGCGCGGAACAGCCCTTCCAGATTGGCCTCGGTCAACTCAATCGGGTTGCCGCCACAGCTGGGATCAATGATCGCGCCGGCCACCAGATCGGGGATGCTGGCCTCTGTCACACCCATCTCGGACAAAGCGCGCGGAATGCCAAGGCTGTCGTTGAGCCCCTGCACGAAGGCGCGAAAACCCTCAAACCCACCGTCGATGCCCAGATAACCTGCAGCCAGATCGAACCGCTTGGCAATTGCAGGGGCGTTGAACTGCAGAACCGCAGGCATGCACACCGCATTCGTAGTCCCGTGATGGGTATTGAAATGTGCACCAATCGGGTGGCTCATCGCGTGGATCGCACCAAGGCCCTTTTGGAAGGCGGTGGCCCCCATCGCGGCGGCGCTCATCATATTGGCGCGCGCTTCGATATCACTGCCATCGGCATAGGCGCGGGGCAGGTTATCGACCACCAGCTTCATGCCTTCCAGCGCAATGCCCTGGCTCATCGGGTGGTAATGCGGGCTGGAATAAGCCTCGACACAATGGGCGAAGGCATCAAGGCCCGTGCCTGCGGTGATGAAGGCGGGCATACCCACGGTCAGTTCGGGATCACAAATCACCACGGCGGGCAGCACCTTGGGGTGAAAGATGATCTTTTTGACATGGCTGACCGAGTCGGTGATCACGCTGGCGCGCCCCACTTCCGAGCCGGTCCCGGCGGTGGTCGGCACGGCAATAATCGGCGCAATCGCATCGGCGTCCGCACGGGTCCACCAATCGCCAATATCCTCGAAATCCCACACCGGGCGCGTCTGCCCGGCCATGAAAGCAACCATCTTGCCCAGGTCCAGCCCCGAGCCGCCACCAAAGGCGATTACCCCGTCATGACCCCCGGCCTTGTACGCGGCCACGCCGGCGTCGAGGTTTGTCTCGTTCGGGTTCGGATCGACCTCCGAGAACATCGCGCGGCCCAGACCGGCGGCGTCCATGATGTCCAGTGTGCCTTGTGTGACCGGCAGATCGGCCAGCCCCTTGTCAGTGACCAGAAGAGGGCGTTTGATGCCCGCCTGCGCGCAGGCCTCGGGCAGTTCGGCAATCCGGCCTGCGCCGAATTTGATGGCGGTCGGGTAGGACCAGTTTCCAGTCAGGCTCATGATGTCACCTTTTTGAGATGGTAGGATTTGGGACGGGTCAGGTTGTGATAGCCGATAATCGACAATCCACCCCCACGCCCGGTGTCTTTGCACCCGGTCCAGCACAGGCCGGGATCAAGGTAGTCGGCACGGTTCATGAAAACGGTGCCGGTTTCAACCCGATCCCCAACAGCGGCGGCACGATCGGCATCGGCCGTCCACAGGCTGGCAGTCAGGCCGAATTGGCTGTCATTCATGCAAGCCACGGCCTCGTCATCGTCTTTGACGGGCATGATCCCCACGACAGGGCCAAAGCTTTCATCGCGCATCACGCGCATGTCGTGGGTGACGCTGGTCAGGATTTGAGGGGTCAGATACGCCCCACCATCATCCTCGGCAAACCTGTCGATATGCGCGGTGGCCCCGTCTGCCACAGCCTCGGCAATCTGCGCGCGCACCTCCTCGGCAAAACGTACATTGGCCATGGGGCCAAGTGTTGTCTCGGGGTCCAGCGGGTTGCCCAGCTTGTAACCCTGCACAATCGCCACGGCCTTTTCCGCAAAGGCGTCAAACAGGCTGTCATGGACATAGATACGCTCAATGCCGCAGCAGCACTGGCCGGAATTGAACATCGCCCCGTCGATCAACGTATCCACGGCCGCATCCAGATCGGCATCGTCCATGACATAGCCGGGGTCCTTGCCGCCCAGTTCGGTGCCGACGCCGGTGAAGGTGCCTGCGGCTGCGCGCTCCATCGCCTTGCCGCCTCCGACCGAGCCGGTGAAATTCACGAAATCAAAGGCGCGATTCGCGATCAGGGCTGACGTCGTGTCGTGATCCAGGAACACGTTCTGGAACACATCCTCGGGCACACCTGCCGACTGGAAGGCCTGCGCCATCCGTTCTCCCACCAAAAGGGTTTGGGTGGCATGTTTCAGCACCACGGTATTTCCGGCAATCAGTGCCGGGGCGACCGTATTGATGGCCGTCATGTACGGATAGTTCCAGGGGGCGACGACAAAGACAACGCCTTGGGGAATGCGTTTGATATATCTTCTGAATGTCTCGTCCTCGCCCACCTGGATGTCTGCCAGTGCCTCGTGGGCGATCTGGGCCATATGCGTGGCGCGTTCCTCGAACCCGCCGAATTCTCCGCCGTATCGGATTGGGCGGCCCATCATATGGGCCAGCTCCGGGACGATTTCGTCGTTCATCGCGCCGATGGCGGCGACCCCTGCCAACACTAGGTCAATGCGATCCTGCAATGGACGCGCGGCCCAGGCAGCCTGCGCAGCGCGGGCCTTTGCTGCCGCGGTCCGCGCCGCGTCAAGGCTCAGGACTTCACGCTCGGCGAAAACCGAACCGTCAATAGGCGATATACATTCCAGAATCCGTCCCATGGCACATGCTCCTGTCTTTCATTGTTCCAAAAATACTCAAGCCATCTCGAACCCGCGGGCGATTTCGTAATCCGTCACGACACGGGCGAAATCCTCCAACTCGACCTCGGCGGCACGGGCGTAGTGAATAACCACATCATCGCCCATCGCCTCGCGCAGCATGGTTGAGGCCAACAAGGCCTCGCGCGCATCGCGCAGGTTTGCGGGGATCATGGCGTCACTCCCCTGATAGGCATCTCCCGAAAAGGCCGGTTGCAGGTCCAATCCCTCTTCAATGCCCTTGATCCCGGCGGCGATTTGCGCGGCCATGGCGAGGTAGGGGTTGATGTCCGATCCGCCCACGCGGCATTCGACGCGCACCGATTTCGTGCCATCGCCACACAGGCGGAAGCCAGCCGTGCGGTTGTCGACTGACCAGATGATCCGCGTGGGGGCAAAACTGCCAACCTGAAAGCGTTTGTAGCTGTTGATGTAGGGTGCCAGAAAATAGGTGAAATCGGGCGCGTATTTCAGCATCCCAGCCATGTAGCTCTTCATCAGATCGCTCATGCCGAGGCTATCATCGGCGTCATAAAACGCGGGCTTTCCATCCTTCCACAGCGATTGATGCACATGGCTGGAACTGCCGACTTTGTCATGGTGCCACTTGGGCAGAAAGGACGCTGCGTGGCCCTGCTGATGTGAAATCTCTTTGATCGCGTGTTTGGCGATCGAATGGTAGTCCGCCGTATCCATCGCGGCGGCGTATTTGATGTTCAACTCTTCCTGACCGGTCTCGGCCTCGCCTTTGGAGTTTTCCACCGGGATACCCGCATTCCACAGATGATTGCGGATCGGACGCATCACATGTTCTTCGCGGGAGGTCTGAAGGATGTGATAGTCCTCGTTATAGCCACTGATCGGCTCCAGATCACGGAAACCGGACCGGCGGATTTCATCATAGCTTTTGGCGAACAGGAAAAACTCCAGCTCGGTCGCCATCATCGCGTCATAGCCCATGGCCTCCAACCGCTTGATCTGACGTTTCAGAACCGTGCGCGGGGCGTGGGAAACTTCCTCATGCGTGTGATGATCCAGAATATCACACAGCACCATCACCGTGCCATCCAGCCAGGGCAACGGGCGCAGCGTGGCCAGATCGGGCTTCATCACATAATCGCCATACCCCCTCTCCCAAGAGGTCGAAGCATAGCCATCGGGCGTGGCCATCATCAGGTCGGTCGCCAGCAGATAGTTGCAGCAATGGGTTTCGGCGTAGGCGCCATCAATGAAATGGCCTGCATGAAACCGCTTGCCCATCAGGCGGCCCTGCATATCGACAAAGCAGACCAGAACGGTATCGACCGTGCCGTCCGATACGTGTGTTTTCAGATCGTCAAAGCTCAGGGGCATGTTGCGCTCCATTTGTCAGCCGGGCCCAAAATTCTTCAAAGAATTTTGCCAAGTTTTTTCGAAAAAACTTGCCCCCCAGCCGCGACCGGGGGGCAAGCATAGAAAGGTCAGGTATAGCGATAGGGCCGACCGGCCTTTTCCATATCCGCGTTATACTGTTTGAAGATTTCCACGACCTTGGCCTTGGTCTCGGACTCCGCCGCGATCTCCTCCCAGAACACACGGGCGGCGGCCTCGACCTGCGCCCATTCATCGTCGGGAATGGTGGTCAGCTTCATCTTGGTGCCGTTGACACGCAGATTGGCCTCGCCGCCCCAATACCACCACTGGCGATAGTAATGCGACTGATCACAGCAGACCCGGAACAGGGTTTGCAGATCTTCCGGCAACTCGTTCCAGCGGTCCATATTGGCAAAGAACGATCCCGCCCATGCGCCCGAGATGTTGTTGGTCAGGAAGTAATCCGTCACATCGGCCCAGCCAACGGTGTAGTCCTCGGTGATGCCCGACCACGCGATGCCATCCAACTCGCCGGTTTGCATGGCGACTTCGATGTCTTCCCAGGGCAGGCTGACCGGCACGACGCCGAATTGCTGCATGAACCGACCCGCAGTGGGGAAGGTAAAGACCCGCTTGCCTTCCAGATCGGCAAGGCTGTTGATCGGGTCCTTGGTGGCGAAATGGCACGGATCCCATGCACCCGCGCTGATGTGTTTGACACCGACCTTGGAATACTCCGCATCCCAGATCTCGTTCAGGCCGTATTGGTTGAACAGCACCGGGACATCCAGGCTGTAGCGCGACGCGAACGGGAAATAGCCGCCGAACACGGTCACCTCGGTGGGTGAGGCCATAGAATCGTCGTCCGACTGCACCGCATCAATCGTGCCGCGCTGCATCGCGCGGAACAGCTCACCCGTGGGCACCAGCTGATCTGCAAAGAACAGCTCGATCTGCATCCGGTCGCCCGCGATCTTGTTGAACATGTCAATCGCAGGCTTGATCACATGCTCGGCCAAAGCGGGGCCCGCATAGGTTTGCATACGCCATGTGATGGTGGATTGGGACAGTGCGGGCGTGGCCAGAGGGGCCGCCACCGCGCCGATCCCGGCGGATTTCAAAAACTTACGTCTGGTTGTCATTTTGCTTTCTCCTTGCTTCAAAATGGGGCCTCTTAACCAAGGCTCTTGGGGTTATTTTCCGTAAACATAGTCAGGCAGCCACAGCGCGATCTGTGGGAAGATCATTACCAGGATCAGCGCCAGAACCATGACCAGCGCGAAGGGGATGATCGACACATAGATGTCCTTCAACCCGATCTCGGGCGGGGCCATGGCACGCATTAAAAACAGGTTATAGCCAAAGGGCGGCGTCATATAGGCGATCTGCGTGGTGATCGTATAAAGGATACCATACCAGATCAGGTCGAACCCCAGCGCGCCCACCAGCGGCACGTAAAGCGGTGCGACAATCACCAGCATCGCGGTGTCATCCAGAAACGTGCCCATCAGGATGAAACTCAATTGCATCAGGACCAGGATCGTCCAGGGGTTAAGGTTCAACTGCTCGGTAAACAGGCTGTCGATCGCCTTGACCGCACCCAGCCCATCGAAGATCGCGCCAAAACCAAGGGCGGCCAGAATGATCCACATGAACATGCAGGAAATCGCCAGCGTCTGGCGCACGGAGACCTCGAACACCTCGCGGGTCATCCGCCCCTTAAGGATTGCGGCCAGAAATGCCGTCATCGCGCCAATGGCCGAGCTTTCCACCAGTGATGTCCACCCCTTCACGAAGGGCACCATCATTGCCGCGAAGATCAGGATCGGCAGCAGCCCGGCGCGCAGCAGGCGCAGCTTCTCGGACAGCGGCACGTCCAGTTCGTCCTCGGACAAGGGCGGCCCCAGATGCGGCTGAATCCGGCAGCGCACATAGATGTAGATCACGAACATCGTCGCCATCATCAGCCCGGGGATCACACCGGCCAGCCACAATTGCCCCACCGGCTGGCGCGCGATCATCGCATAAAGCACCAGCACAACCGAGGGCGGCACAAGAATGCCCAGACTTGACCCCGCCTGCACCACGCCGGTCACCATGATCTTGTCATAGCCCCGCCTGAGCAGTTCGGGCAGGGCAATCGTGGCCCCGATGGCCATACCGGCCACTGAAAGGCCATTCATCGCCGAAATCAGCACCATCAGGCCAATCGTTCCTATCGCCAGCCCGCCTTTGACGTTGCCCATCCAGACATGAAACATCTTGTACAGATCATCGGCAATCCGTGATTCCGACAGCACGTAGCCCATGAAAATGAACATCGGCAGGGTCAGCAGCGGATACCATTTCATCAGCTTCATCGCGGCGGAAAACGGCACATCCGACCCACCTGTGCCCCACAGCAACAGCCCGGCGGCGGCCCCCACAAAGCCAATCGCGCCAAACACGCGCTGCCCCGTCATCAGCATCAGCATCATCGAGGCAAACATCAGGATGGCGATCATATCATAGGACATCAGATCGCCTCGCCTTTGATGCGGGCCACATCGCGAAACAGCTCGGCCAGACATTGCAGCAGCATCATGAAGACGCCGAAACTCAGGATGGTTTTCACCGGCCACAGATAGGGCCGCCAGGCCGTCGAGCTGCGCTCAAGAAAGCCCAGTTGCTCTTTCGCCGCGCCTACACCCTCGGTGATCAGCGTTCCCATTAGATCGGCGAAAAACGAAAACGGCTCGGTCCCGAAATAGCCCAGTGAATAGGCGGTTGAGCCGACCGCGCCGTACAGCAGAACGCCAAGATAGAACATCAGGAACAACACGGTGAACGCGTCAAACCACGCCTTCTGGCGCAGCGACCAGCCACCGTAAAACAAATCCATCCTTACGTTTGACCCCAGCTGGATCGAGTATGGCCCGCCCAGCACGTAATAGGCGACCATAACGAATTGTGCGGTTTCCAGGGTCCAGAGAGACGGGGTGAAGAAGGTCTTCGAGATTGACGACCACAGCAGCACGCCGACCAGCGCAAAGATCAGATACATCGCGGTCCGTCCGATAAAGCGGTTCATGGCGTCAATCGCGCGGATATAGACCAGCATCGCTCTAGGCATCTTGCACCTGCCCGGTGTGCAGTGCGGTCAGGGCAGGGACCAGCAGCGTCAGAACCTCCTGCGCCATCGTTTCGACGCCAACGGCGTCACGGATCAGATCGTTGCGTATCTCCAGCATGACATTGGCCAACCCGCGCGACAGCCCATGTTTGATCAGTGAATGGGTCACACCATCCGCCGGGCCATAGGGTTCGTTCCGCTCGATCCGGCGATGGGGCAGGGCAGGGGCTTGGGCCAGCATCGCATCGGCCAATCTGGCATCCTCATCATTGAGTATGCCAATCTCGACCGCGCGGGGCTTGCCGAAATAGACGGGCGTAAAGCTGTGCATGGTCACCAAAACGCTTGATGAGCCGCGGCCCTCCAAAACCGAATCCACCGCCTCGCGAAACGGGTGATAAACGGAGTTTACCCGCTCTTGCCGCTCGGCGTCGCTCAGGCCACGATTGCCGGGAATGTCGATTGTTTCGGACCGCGCGGTCATCGCATCCGGGCTGTCGGGTGGACGGTTGCAATCATAGACCAGTCGCGAGACGCAAGACGCCACAACCGGCGCATCCAGCGCCTTGGACAACAACAGGCACATTTCGCGCGCACCGGGGTCCCATGCGGCGTGGCTTTGGCGATCTTCATCGCTCAGGTCCAGCGCGTGATAGCGCGCCGGGATATGATTCGACGCGTGCTCACACAGGATCACCACCGGGCCAAGGCCCTTTGGATTCAGTGTTTCAACAGCCTTTTCCGCCTGATTTGGCATCCAATCCCCCGGCATTCTGAAAAAATGTTTTCACAGCGCGCAATTTCTGTCAATATTTATCCAGTCTACAGCAGAGCCGGGGAGGGAATGTGCCAGAGCCTGCCGAAACCGTGCGTGATCTGATCCGGTCGCAGTTTGCAAAACTGACCCAGTCAGAGCGCAAATTTGCCACCCATCTGCTTGAGGACTACCCCGGCGCAGGGCTGGCCTCGATCACCGTCGTGGCGGAAAACGCAGGGGTTTCGACGCCGACCGTGGCGCGCATGGTGCAAAAGCTGGGCTTCAAGGGATATCCACAGTTTCATCAGGCGTTGCTGGCCGAACTGCAGGCCAAGGTGTCCGGCCCCACGCAGCGTCGCGCCAATTGGGCGTCGGAAGCACCGGAATCGCATCTGCTGAACCGGTTTTCCACGGCTGTTACCCAAAACCTGGAACGGACCTTTTCCCATATCGATGCGCGCATGTTCGATCAGGCGGCACAACAACTTAGCCAGACAGATGGCCGGTTGTTCGTCGTTGGCGGGCGCATCACCCGGGCGTTGGCCGATTATGCCTTCACCCATTTTCAGGCCATCCGCCCGCGTGTCACGCATATGACCGCCTCGTCCGCCACATGGCCGCATTACGTGCTGGATATGGAGGCAGGCGACACGCTGTTGCTGTTCGATGTTCGTCGATACGAGGCGAACCTGTTGCGCCTTGCTGAACTGGCTGTGGATCGCGGGGTTAGCGTGATCCTGATCACCGATCAGTGGACCAGCCCGATTTCCGAAGTGGCGGCGCAAACCTTCAATTGCTGGGTCGAAATACCGTCTGCCTGGGATTCAAACGTGGGCACCATGCTGCTGCTTGAGGCGTTGATCGCCGCCACGCAGGAAGAACGCTGGCCCGAAACCAAAGAGCGGTACGAGCAACTGGACACGCTATTTGACCTCACCCGCCTGTTTCGCAAACCACGCTAACGAGAGGCTGGCATTCGCCGCACCGGCGCGTAACCTGAGATAAGAGAATCGTTAAAAATTTGACTATTCGGTAAAAAACAGCAAACTACCCACAAAACAAAACAGGGAGATAGACATGAAGTCCTTATTCAAAGCATCGCGGCGCGCGTTTCTGGCGTCGCTTGCCGTTGTCGGGTTCGCGCTTGGCACGACGGCCTCGGCGGCGGAAACGGTGAAAGTGGCGGCGATTTACACGCTGCCCGTCGAACAACAATGGATCAGCCGCATTCACAAAGCGCTTAATGCGGCGGCAGAGCGCGGAGATATTGAGTACACGTTTTCCGAAAATGTCGCCAACACCGATTACGAACGGGTGATGCGCGAATATGCCGAAGGCGGTGCTCAACTGATCGTGGGCGAGGTGTTCGGCCTCGAACGTGCCGCGCGCAAAGTGGCCAAGGATTATCCTGATACGGGCTTCCTTATGGGCTCGTCCTTCGGGCCGGTTGCGCCGAACTTCTCGGTTTTTGACAACTGGATCCACGAACCCAGCTATCTCAGCGGCATCATTGCCGGCGAGATGACCGACTCCAACCTGATCGGTATGGTCGGCGGCTATGCCATACCCGAAGTGAACCGGCTGATGCATGCCTTCATGGAAGGTGCGCGCTCGGTCAATCCCGATGTCAAATTCATGGTGAACTTCATTGACAGCTGGTACGACCCCCCCAAAGCCAAGGAAAGCGCCTTTGCGATGATGGATGCGGGCGCTGACATCATGTATGCCGAACGCTTTGGCGTCTCGGACGCCGCTGTAGAGCGCGGCGTGAAGGCCATCGGCAACGTGATCGACACCTCTGCCGATTACCCCGATACGATCCTTGCCTCTGCCATCTGGCATATGGAAGCGACCATCGACAAAGCCATCGAAAACGTGGCCGGTGGCGATTTCGAGGCGCTGGATTACGGCCAGTTCAGCTTTATGGCCTATGGCGGCGGATCGCTGGTGATGGACGAAAACCTCGTCCCTGCCGACGTGGTTGAGGCCGTGCGCGCCAAGGAGGCCGAGATCATGGACGGTCTGTTCCGTGTCAACGTGAACGACGAACGCCCCGTCTCGGACAATTAAGCAAAAGGAGGGCCGGTCACAGCACCGGCCCTTTTCACTATGACCTCTGAAAAAGTTCTTTCCCTCAACGGACTGTGCAAACGGTTCGGCAGCGTCGTGGCCAATGATGATGTCAGTCTTGATTTGCATCGCGGCGAGGTACTGGCCCTGCTGGGCGAAAACGGCGCGGGCAAAACCACGCTGATGAACATGCTGTTTGGCCATTACATGCCCGATGCCGGCACGGTTGAGGTGGTGGGTGAAGATGGTCAGATGCAGGCCCTTGCGTTGGGCCATCCGCAGGCCGCCCTGTCCGCCGGGATCGGCATGGTGCATCAGCATTTCACATTGGCCGAAAACCTGTCCGTGCTCGACAACATTCTGCTGGGGGCCGAACCGCTGTTCCAACTGCGCCGCGATCGCAGCGCGGCGCGCCGCAAGATCGAAGGCATCATGGAACGTAGCGGCCTCAAGGCCCCTCTGGACACCCGCGTCAGCCGCCTGTCGGTGGGTGAACGCCAGCGTGTCGAAATCCTCAAGGCGCTCTACCGCGATGTGCGTATTCTGGTGCTGGACGAACCCACCGCCGTGCTGACCCCGCAAGAGGCCGATGCGTTGTTTGAAAACATCGGGGCGATGACCGGCGAGGGCCTGTCGGTGATCTTCATCTCCCATAAACTGCGCGAGGTGCTCGCCTTTTCCCACCGCATCGCGGTGCTGCGGCATGGCGTGAAAGTCGGCGAGATCGCGACCTCGGATGCCGATGAACGTGTGATCGCCCGCATGATGGTGGGCGAAGACACGGCCGAAACTGCCCGCACCCCGATGGCCCCCGGCGCACCGGTGCTGCATCTGGAAAGCCTGCATGTGAAAGGTCAGACCAGCCGCGACACCCTGCACAGCATCACCCTGACGGTGAACGCCCATGAAATCCTTGGGATTGCCGGGGTGTCTGGCAATGGGCAATCCGCATTGGCGGGGGTGATCTCGGGCCTGATCCGCCCTGATGGGGGCGCTGTGCAGGTCAACGGTACGACCATTGCCAAACCCGATCCGCTGACGATGATCGAGGCCGGGGTGGGCCGCATCCCCGAAGACCGTCATCATGACGGGATTGTCGGCGCGATGTCCGTGGCAGAAAACATGGTCATCGAACGGCTGGATGATCCCGATATCCAATCACGCGGGCTATTGCGCCGCGATGCGATTGTCGCCAATGCCGACCGGCTGGCGAAGGACTATGACGTGCGCGGTCCCGGGGTCGAGGCGCGCGCGCGGCTGCTGTCAGGCGGCAATATCCAGAAACTGATCCTCGCGCGGGTCTTTGAACAGGGCCCCGATCTGATCCTCGCCAACCAACCCACGCGCGGCCTTGATATGGGCGCGGCTGCCGAAGTCGCCCGCCGTCTGCTGGAGGCGCGGGAACGCGGGGCAGGGGTGGTGCTGATTTCCGAGGATCTGGACGAAGTGCTTAGCCTGTCTGACCGGATCATGGTGATCCATGATGGCGAATTGATCGAGGCAAAAACCCGCGACCGCGAAGAAATCGGCCTGATGATGGCCGGAGAAGTGATCGGGGAAATGGCATGATCCGCATCGAACCCCGTGAGGCGCCATCGCGCGCCCTGACCCTGGGCGTGCCGATCCTGTCTGCCGTCATCGCCCTCGCGCTGGCCGCAATCCCGCTGGCCTTTGCCGGGGCCAATATCGCTACGGCCTATGGCGAAATGTTCAAGGGCGTGTTCGGGTCTATGTTCGCCTTTTCCGAGATGCTCACCCGCGCCACGCCGCTGATCTTTACCGGGCTGGCCGCCGCCCTGGCCTTCCGCGCCAAGCTGTGGAATATCGGGGCCGAGGGGCAGCTTTACTTGGGCGCGATGGCTGCCGTCGCCATCGGAACCGGCGCGCTGGATGTGCCCGGATTCGTCCTGCTGCCGCTGATCATCATCCTTGGCTGCGCGGGCGGGGCCGCGGGCATGGCGGTGCCTGCCTATCTCAAAACCCGCTTTGGCGCGGATGAAGTTGTCACAACCCTGCTGCTTAATTTCGTGATCCTGATCTTCCTGCAAATGATGCTGGAAGGCCCGTTGAAAGACCCGATGGGTCTGGGCTGGCCGCAAAGCTCGCCCATCCTTGATCAAGGTATGTTGCCCCCCCTGATGGACCGGATGCGCCTGCATTCCGGCCTGATCATCGCGCTGGTGGCCGCCGTGGTGGCGCAGTTCATGCTGGCCCGCTCGGTCTGGGGGTTCCGTTTGCGCGCTGTGGGCGAAAACGCCGCCGCCGCACGCCATGCTGGCATCCGGGTGAACCGGACCCTGTTCAGCGTCGCCATCGTTTCGGGCGCTCTGGCGGGTATGGCGGGGGTCAGCGAAGTCGCTGGTCTGAAGGGTTATCTGACCGCCGACCTGTCGCCAGGCTTTGGCTATACCGGCATCGTGGTGGCCATGCTTGCGGGCCTGAACCCGCTGGGCGTCGTGATCTCGGCCGTGTTTATCGCGTCAGTCTTTGTTGGCGCGGATTCGATGAGCCGGGCGATGGGCGTATCTTCCTACCTCGCTGACCTCGTAGTGGCGATGTCCCTGCTCTGCGTGCTGGTCGGTGGGTTTGTCGCCCGCTACCGCATCACACGGGTCAAACCGGCGGGGGCAGAGTCGTGATGGAGATCCTGCAGATCCTCATGTCCGAAAGCTTTTGGGCCGCATCCATCCGCATCGCCACACCGCTGATCTTCGGCGTCATCGGCGCGTTGCTGTGTGAGAAATCAGGCGTTCTGAACCTTGGCATCGAGGGCATTTTCGTGGCCGGGGCCATGGCCGGCTGGATGGCTGTGTGGCTGGGTGCTGGCCTGTGGGGCGGCGTCTTGGTGGCCGCCTGTGCAGGGGCGTTTTTCGGCCTGATCCATGCGATCCTCACGGTGCCTTTGGGCCTGTCGCAGCATGTGTCGGGCCTTGGCGTGACGTTGTTCGCCACTTCGGTCAGTTACTTCGCCTACCGCACGGCCCTTCCAAATGTGTCCTCGCCCCCACGGATCGAACCGTTCCGCGCCATGGACATTCCCATCCTGTCCGACCTGCCATTCCTTGGCCCGGTCCTGTTCCAGCAAACAGCCATGACATGGCTGGCCTTTATCATGGTCGGGGTCGTCTGGTACGTCATGAAGCGCACCGCGTTGGGCGTGGCCATTCAGGCCGTCGGCGACAATCCCGACAGCGTCGATGCCCAAGGCCTGTCGGTCTACGCGTTGCGCATGGGCGCGGTCGTCGCAGGTTCGGCCCTGATGGCGCTGGGCGGGGCGTTCCTGACCATGTCGGCCTTCGATGCGTTCTTTTTTGGGATGGTGAACGGGCGCGGCTGGATCTGCATCGCTTTGGTGATCTTCGCCAGCTGGCGACCAGGCAAGGCCCTGTTGGGTGCGCTGCTTTTCGGAGCGTTCGATGCGCTGCAAGTGCGCCTGCAAACCGAGGTTGGCGCGCTGGTGCCCGGGCAGGTCTTCCTGATGGCGCCCTACATCCTCAGTATCATTGCGCTGGTCATTGCAGCGCGCAGCGCCGATTATCCCCGTGCCCTGCTGACCCCGTGGTTCAAGGGCCAGAGATAGGAGGCCCCATGTTCGATCTGATCATCAAGAACGCGACCCTGCCGGACGGCACCACCGGTGTTGATCTGGCCTGTCAGAACGGCAAGATCGCGGCTGTCGAGGCTGGCATCACCGCCGAGGCGGGCGAGGTGATCGACGCCACGGGCTATTTGGTCTCGCCACCCTTCGTCGATCCGCATTTCCACATGGATGCCACGCTGTCTCTGGGCCGTCCCCGGATGAATGTCTCTGGCACCTTGCTGGAAGGCATCGGATTGTGGGGCGAGTTGAAACCGCTGCAAACCGTCGATGAAATCGTCGAGCGTGCGCTGCGCTATTGCGATCTGGCGGTCAGTATGGGGATCGGTGCGATCCGCAGCCACGTGGACACCTGCGATGATGATCTGAAAGGCGTCGAGGCGCTGTTGGAGGTCCGCAGACAGGTCAGCGAATATCTTGACCTTCAACTGGTCGCTTTCCCGCAAGACGGCGTGCTGCGCGACCCGACCGCGATGCAAAACACGCTCCGCGCGCTCGATATGGGGGTCGATGTGGTTGGCGGAATCCCGCATTTCGAACGCACCACGGCCGATGGCGCCGAGAGCGTGCGCCAGCTGTGTCAGATCGCGGCCGAGCGCGGCCTGATGGTGGATATGCATTGCGATGAAAGCGACGACCCGCACAGTCGCCATATCGAAACGCTGACCTGTGAAACGCAGCGTCTTGGCCTGCAGGGGCGCGTCGCCGGATCGCACCTGACCTCGATGCATTCGATGGACAATTACTATGTCTCCAAGCTGATCCCGCTGATGGTCGAAGCCGGGGTGCATGCCATCCCCAACCCGGCGATCAACATCATGATACAGGGCAAACACGATACCTATCCCAAACGCCGTGGCCTGACCCGCGTGCGCGAGCTGCGCGATGCGGGGATTACCGTGGGCTTCGGCTCGGATTGCGTGATGGACCCGTGGTATTCACTGGGCAAGGCCGACATGCTGGACGTGGCCGTTATGGGGCTGCATGTCGGGCAATTGAGCAGCCGCGCGGATATGGCATGGTGTTTTGATGCAGTGACGACGAACTCGGCCCGGATCATGGGGCTTGAGGGCTATGGCCTGACCAAAGGTTGTGCGGCCAACATGGTGCTGCTGCAGGCGCGTGATACAATCGAGGCGATCCGCCTGCGTCCCACACGGCTCGCCGTGATCCGAAAAGGCAAGGTGATCTCACGTCAAACGCCCGATCTGGCACAGCTTTCGCTTGACGGGCGACCTGCAGTGGTTAATCCGGCGGAGTATGCGCCCAAGCTCTAGGCGCTCACGGAGGATGCCGGTGACAGACCCCAAACACGACATCTGCGATCTGTTGGTGATCGGCGGCGGTATCAATGGCTGCGGCATTGCGCGCGATGCGGCGGGGCGGGGTCTGTCGGTGACGCTGGCGGAAATGGGCGATCTTGCCTCGGCCACCTCGTCGGCCTCGACCAAACTGTTCCACGGCGGTCTGCGCTATCTGGAATATTTCGAGATTCGTCTGGTGCGCGAGGCGCTGATCGAGCGCGAAACCCTGCTGCGCGCCATGCCCCATATCAGCTGGCCGATGCGGTTCGTGCTGCCCTATCACAAAGACATGCGCTTTGACGGGCAAACCCCGGCCTCGCGTGTTTTGGGATGGGGGATGCCATGGCTGCGCGGGCGGCGTCCGGCCTGGATGATCCGGTTCGGATTGTGGGTCTATGACCATCTGGGCGGACGCAAAATCCTGCCCGCAGCCCGGTCGCTGAATTTGCGCGGAACACCCGAAGGTAAACCCCTGCAGGACAGGTTTGAACGTGCGTTCGAATATTCCGATTGCTGGGTTGATGATGCGCGTCTGGTGGTGCTGAACGCCCGGGATGCCGAGGCGCGGGGCGCACGTATTCTGGTACAGACCAAGGTTGTGGCCGCGCGCCGCGTCGAGGATCTGTGGGAGGTCGATCTGTGTGATCAGACCAGCGGGGCCGTCCAAACCATACGTGCCCGCATGGTCGTCAATGCCGGCGGTCCGTGGGTCGAAGACGTGCTGCGGCACAAGGCCCGTCTGAACAGCGCTGATGGGGTTCGGCTGGTGCGTGGCAGCCACATCGTCACCCCGCGCCTTTATGATCACGACAAATGCTATTTCTTTCAGGGCGTCGATGGCCGCATTATCTTTGCCATTCCGTATGAGCAGGATTTTACGCTGATCGGCACAACGGATCAGGATCACGCCGATCCGTCTCAGCCCCCCGTATGCACGCCTGAGGAACAGGACTATCTGTGTCAGTTCGCCTCCGGGTATTTTGCCAAACCCGTCACCCGCGACGAAATCGTGTGGACCTACTCTGGCGTGCGCCCGCTTTATGATGATGGCTCCAGCAGTGCCACGGCAGCCACCCGCGATTACACGCTGAAACTGGACACAGATGGCGGCGCGCCCCTGCTGAATATCTTTGGCGGCAAGATCACCACCTATCGCCGTCTGGCCGAAAGCGCGCTGCAAAAGATCGTGCCGTTTTTCCCCGAGGCCAGCGATGCCTGGACCGCTGGTGTTCCCTTGCCCGGTGGCGATTTCCCGGTGGATGGGGTGGCTGATCTGACGGCCAAGCTGCACCGCGATCATGGCTTTCTGAGCGCCCCGTGGGCCGCCCGTCTGATCCGCGCTTATGGCACCGATGCCTGGCAGGTTTTGAACGGCGCGGGCACCCATGAAGATCTGGGTCGCGATTTCGGCGGCACGCTTTTCGAGGCTGAAGTGATCTGGCTGATGGATCACGAATTCGCGCGTCACGCCCAGGATGTCTTGTGGAGGCGCAGCAAGTTGGGCCTGCGCCTGACAGATGAGCAGGTCGGGTCATTGGACAGCTGGATGCAGGCGCGTTTGGCCACCGCTGACTAAGGCTGTCGCTTTGGCCTGTCTTTCGATGATCCATCGGTTAGGATCGACACAGAAATCCGGGGGAGGGAGCCATGAACCATATACTTGCGATTGATCAGGGGACAACCTCGTCCCGCGCGATTGTGTTTGATGACGCGATGCGCGTGGTCGCCACCGCGCAGCAGGAATTTCCCCAGCATTATCCCGCCTCGGGCCATGTCGAACATGACCCTGCGGATTTGTGGGAAACGACCTTGTCCAGTTGCCGTTCGGCCATTGCACAGGCTGGCCTGACTGCCGGTGACATTGCCGGGATCGGCATCACCAATCAACGCGAAACGACCGTGGTCTGGGACAAGCTCACTGGCGAACCCGTTCACAACGCCATCGTCTGGCAGGACCGTCGCACTAGCGATACGTGCGCTGCCCTGCGCGATGCGGGCCATGAAGAGAGGGTTACGGCCCGCACCGGCCTGCTGCTTGATCCCTATTTCTCAGGCACCAAGCTGGCGTGGATTTTGGATCATGTGGACGGTGCCCGCGATCGGGCCGAGGCGGGCGATCTGCTGTTCGGCACGGTCGATGCTTATCTGATCTGGCGGCTGACCGGCGGGGTCACCCACGCCACCGATGCCACCAACGCCGCGCGGACGCTGCTTTATGATATCCACGCCGGGCAGTGGAGCGCCGAGATTTGCAGCCTGCTGAATATCCCCATGCAGATGCTGCCCGAAGTGCGCGACTGTGCGGCCTCGTATGGCCACACCACTCCCGATCTTCTGGACGGCGAAATCCCCATTCTCGGTGTCGCGGGCGATCAGCAGGCGGCGACCATCGGACAGGCCTGTTTCCGCCCCGGCATGATGAAGTCCACCTATGGCACTGGCTGCTTCCTGCTGCTGAACACGGGCGACACCCCGGTGCGATCGCAAAACCGGTTGCTGACCACCATTGCCTATCAACTGGATGGCAAACCGACCTACGCGCTTGAGGGGTCGATCTTTGTGGCCGGGGCCGTTGTGCAATGGCTGCGCGATGGGTTGGGCGTGTTGGAAAACGCAGGACAATCCGGTGAGATCGCACAGACCGCCGATCCGGCGCAGAATGTGATCATCGTCCCGGCCTTCACTGGCCTTGGCGCGCCGTATTGGAATGCCGAATGTCGCGGCGCGATCTATGGTCTGACCCGCAATTCGGGACCTGCCGAACTGACCCGCGCGGCGCTGGAAAGTGTCGGGTTTCAAACCCGTGATCTGCTTGAGGCAATGACCGCGGATTGGGCATCCGAGGGCACCGCGCCCGTGCTGCGTGTCGATGGCGGGATGAGCGCGTCGGACTGGACGATGCAGTTCCTGTCAGACATCATCGACGCGCCCGTGGATCGCCCCGAGGTGCTGGAAACCACCGCGCTTGGCGCGGCTTGGCTGGCGGGGATGCAGGCCGGGCTTTATCCGGGCCCCGAGGCGTTCGCGCAGGATTGGACGGCCCAGAGCCGGTACATGCCAACGATGGATACGGCTACCCGTACCACGAAATACGAGGGCTGGCGCCGGGCGGTTGCGGCTACGTTAAGTGTCTGACTATAATCAATAATCTTTTTCAAAGAAGATGCCGATCCCGGTTTCACCCCGATTGTCGGCACTGCCCCGCACGGTCACCCGCTTGTTGATATCAATGTTCAGGTTGATTTCATTGCGCCCGTCGCTGTCGGCGACCACTTCGGAATAGATATTGTCGGAAATATACGCCCCTGCGCGCAGCTGTGTCGCCCCTTCATTGGTGGTCGAGATGTCAAGATCGCTCAGCCCCAGAGACTTGCGCAACCGGCCGGTCAACCCGCCATTATAACGCCCCGACAGGGTGGCTACGGCACCGACAAGCTGGGCTGCCTGAAACGGTGAAATCGTGTCCAGCCCGCGCCCGAACAACAGCCGGGCGACCACCTCTTCCTGTGGCAATTCCGGATCCGAGGTGAACAGCACATTGGGCTCGCTGGCCAGCCCTTCCAGCACCACGCGCACCACCACGTCATCCTCGGCGGTTTCGGCCGCGAAGAACAGGTACGGATCAAGCGAGCCGCGCATGTCGATCAACCCTTGCGTCAGATCCAGCCGCTTGCCCAGAATATCCAGACGCCCGCGGATAAGTTCGAACACGCCGCTGGCGTTGACATCCGATGTTGTCCCGGTCAGGCGCACACTGCCACCCAGCTCGGCATCCAGACCGCGCCCGCGCACAAAGATGCGGCTGGGCGCGTTGATGGTCAAATCAATCGGAAAGCTGGCCCCGCTTTGCGTGGTTTCGCCGGTCAGCCCCGCACGTGCCCGGGTCAGGGCCACATCGCGCGGCTCGCCGACATGGCGCAGCTCGGGCAGGGTGCCAATGATCACGCCACTGCCCGAGGGCACGCGCAGCTCGGTGCGCCCCAGGTTGATCGTGCCCGCGATGCGCGCACCACCCAGCAGCGCGCCATCGACGTTCAGATTGCCGTTCACCGTGGTCTGGTACAGCCCCAGATCGCGTAGCCCCAAATTCAGTAACTGTATGGCCAGATTGGCCGAATAGGGCGGCGTCAGCGAGATCGGCCCGCTGGCTTCAAACTGCCCGCCGGTTCCCGTGACCCCGCCGTTGATATTCACCGTGGCCTGTCCACCCGCCAGCGTGACGTCGCCGCCCAGATCCCGTAGCGAATAGTCCAGCCGGGGCAGGGCCACGCTGGCCCCGCTAAAGGTCAGCCCGCCCGAGAGGGACGACAGACGCGGTGGCCCCTCAAGGCGCAGATCAAAACTGGCCGGTCCCTGAACCGAGCGTGGCGAGATAAACGGATTGGCCAGTTGCAAAGGCGCGGCCCCTTGAAGATCAAGCGCCATTGCCTGACCATACTCGTTGATCGCGCCGGTGATTTTCGCGGTGATCCCGCCGGTGCCGGTACCATCCAGATTGACAGTGACGCGCTCAGCAAGCCGATCCTGAATGGTCAACGTACCGCGCATAGCGGTCTGGCCCGACAGGCCGGGCGTCAACAGGGCCAGATCGCTCAGGCGGGCCGAGATTGCGATGGGTTCGCCGGGCCCCGAACCGGTGGCATTGGCCCTGATATGAGTGCTGACCAGTTTGAGATATTGCAGGTCCATCTGGTTGGCATCCAGCGCCACAGCGCCACTGGTTTCGATATCCCCACCCATCAGCCGGTCCAGCTGCGCCATCCCCGAGCGCATCCCGGTGCCGTTCAGATCAAAGCTCAGGCTCATCAGATTGCCTTGCAATTCGGCAGCGCCCTCAAGCGCCAGATCAGCCTGCCCTTCCAGTGCCATACCGGTCAGCTGGGCAAAGCGGGACAGATCGGGCGATTGCAGGGCCAGTTCGCCGCTGACAGGCAATTCGGGATTGTTGGGGTCAAGCTGCCCCTTTGCACTCAAGCTGGTCTGCCCCAACGTGGCGTCAAGCTGTTCCAGGATCAGCGGTTGATCGGTGGTCCATCGCAGCGTCGCACGGGCGGTGCCGGGGCCTGACAGCTTGGGTTCGATCAGGGCCAGATTGCTGAGGCGGCTGTTCAGCGTCAGCGCGCCGGCGCGCGAACTCAGCGACCCGGATAAGTTAATCACGGCCCGGTCATTGCTGACGCTTAGCGTCTCCAACTGGGTGCCCTCGGTATTGCGCGACGCCACGAGGGCCAGCTGTGTACGCCCAGCCAGAAGGGGGTCCAGCCGGGGCTCGGTGATCTGTAGATCGTCGGTGGTGCCGTCCAGTGTGATGTCAAAACCGCCGCCCAGAAGGGTGGCTGAGCCGATGAGCGTGGCGCGTGTGCGTCCTGACACGTCCCGGCCTGCCAGACCGGAA
>Ga0316205_10000967_pt1 | contig 41430 bp, 41 predicted proteins | sample 3monthpyrite_MG_FD_204941 | JGI IMG/M metagenome (GOLD analysis project Ga0316205, IMG submission 204941) | Microbial mat bacterial communities from mineral coupon in-situ incubated in ocean water Damariscotta River, Maine, United States -... | ecosystem: Environmental > Aquatic > Marine >...
CGTTTGAACGTCGTTTGCAAAATGCGACATACTTTTTGAGCAGTACCTTTCTGTTTTCAGCCGTGATGAACTACATACTGGCCAAGTGGATCGTTACCAGCCAGTCAGGGACCGCCGCATTCAACGAGGAACTTGGACAGATGACGCTGCTAAGTTATCCTGTGATTGCCATCCCATCTACACTGATGATGTTTGTCATTCTGTATTACCTATGGCGAACCATACGCATACTCACTGGATTCAAGTTAGAAGAAATCATGGTCACGCAGAAGGAACAATAGAGTCAAGGATGAATAAAGAATAAGGGGTCAGTGACAAATGATTTAGATTTGTCACCAACCCACTAAGCTCTCCTGCATGGCCCAGGCCACTCTCTCGACTTCCGGTCTCACCTTGTCCATGCAGTCGTGACACCGTTTTTCACATTCACGGTACAGCAGGTGCCGGGAAATCAACAGTCGTGGTTTGCCCAGCCGTCACACTGGTATTGATTGCAGCACTAAAGCCAAGTACATCATCTGTATCTGCATGATCGTTTTCGCCATCACAGGTCACCGCCGCTGTATAGTTACCTGATGGCAGGAACGCAACGTTATAAAGGTAGCTGGTTGTATATGTAATTGGCGCGGTGGCAACCGGATTATTCTGACCTGCTGGAACAGGATCATTAAATGGAATATAGACATCATCAAGTTGTGCATCATGTCCGCTAAACACATAGACATAACAACCACTGTAACCACCAAGGCTGTCGATGAGGGTCGGGTCGACAGAACCGGCAATATTACCGCTGACATCAGCCTCAACAATACGTATGGTCGGGCGTAATTTATAAATCAGTGAACCATTACTGGGAAGAGTAATGGATTTTCGTAGATCAAAATCCAGCATTAAGGTCAGTATGCCATCTGCGGGAATTGAGAAGCTACGATTTAGACGTAAACCATTATTCGAGCAACTTGTGCAATCCAGTTCATACTGTGCACCATTAATCTGGATATAGGACTGGCTTAAATCAAGCTCCAACCGTATCCAACTGTAGTTGCCTGCTGTAATCTCCTGGCTGAAAAATCCTGACCATTGGCCATTTTGAAACTGTAACAGGTCAATACTACGTCCCGGGTCCCCGGTGACAGGATCGGTCACATCAATCACCGTGTTACCACCCGGCCCGTGTAAGGTTGCCCGGATAAAATGAATCACCACGGCCTCTGCATTGTCCACCGGCGCATCCGTCAAGCGTACATCAATCGTTCCTGTTTGTTCGGATCCCGATCCGCCACAACCGGCCAGGCCCAAACCACCAAGCAACACAAGTGTTACGAACCCTACTTTTAAGTCATTGAAAATACTCATCGCCAGGCACCTCTCATCACACACACTGCATATTATACAATAGGTAAATTATCTCCACGTGATGCAGATCACGCCACTATTGATTTCACCATGCTGGCGATAGCTGAGAGTAATAATGCTCAAATGGGAAATAAGTGGGTAATCAGTTTTAGAGGCATTTACAAGAATTGCTATGCGTTTTTACGCTGACACAAAATATCACTTAAACCCATTGATAACTTGTTTGGCAAGTAAACGTGCACGTTGTTTTAAATCATCTTCATTTTTTATGTCCAGATTCACACCCATCGTATTTAGCATGGACATACCGTGTACAGAAGACCAGGCAGCCAGCGTAATGGAATCCAGATCACCTTTAAAAATCGATTGATCGATACCGGTTTGAATGATTAAACGTAGAACGTCATATGCCGAACAGCAACTTTGAATAAACACGTCATCATCGGGATCGATTTCCAACATACCACTGAACATCAATCGGGTACGTTCCGGATAACTCACCGTCTGTAATACATAGCTCACGCCCGCTTCAACCAGTTGTTGTTCAACATCTTCGTGTGATTGTCGGGCGGCCTGCATCGCATCATGCAGTTCATCAAAACCCTGTTGGGCGATACCACGTAGTAAGGCGGATTTATCCTTAAAATGTCGATAAGGCGCGGTATGACTGACCCCTGCGACACGCGCTAGTTCACGTAAACTGAATTCACTCGACCCCTTTTCTTCCAATAACTGGGTCGCGGCCTCCAGCAAGGTCTGGTGCAGATTGTCTTTGTGGTAGCTGTCTTTTTTGTCATTCATGTAAAAATTCTACCATCAATGTTGACAATGTCAACATTGATGTTTACACTGTTAACATTCATTCAAGATTTATCTGCTTCGGCAAGGAGAAAACCATGAAAATGCAAGCCATAACAGCAAGTTACGATAAACTGGATAGCAATAACCACACCCAAAACAATATCAAATCAATTGCGCGTTACCTGATCTGGCCGGTGTTACTCCTCATCAATGGTGGAATCGTGATTAGCCTGCTGCAACAGGGAATGAATTCAGGGCTGGCACTGACCCTCGGTATATTTAGCATCGTCGTCACGATGATCCTGGCCGAACGAATCCTGCCCTATCGTCGTGATTGGCACCCAACGGGCAAAGAATGGTTGGCCAATAGCGTGTACTTCGGGATCAATGGCGCAGTAAGTAATGCCGGTACTATCCTCGCAGCAATTATCGTCACCCAACTGGCGACAGGCAGCCTCGAACTGCCATTGTCGGTTTCTATTGCGCTTGCCATCGTACTCTCTGAACTGGTCAGTTACTGGTGGCATCGATTAGGTCATGAAGTCCAATGGATATGGCGCTTCCACGGCATTCATCATGTGCCGGGCAAAGTCAATCTGGCCAACAACAACACGGTACACTTTGTTGATCTGTTTATTAGCAGCCTGTTAAGTGCGGTGCCAGCGCTCGTGATTGGACTGCCTGCGGAGGCGATAGCCATCGCCATGTTCTTTGCTAGCTTCCAAAGTTTCTTTGCCCATATCAATGCCGATGTCAAACTCGGCTGGCTGGGTTACCTGGTAATGGGTCCCGAACATCATCGTTATCATCATAGTGTTAAAACAGAAGAAGCACTCAATTACAGCGTCACCATCACGTTATGGGATCATCTGTTCGGAACATTTTTATATCGGCCCAATACAGCACCCGATAAAGTGGGTATCAAGAATACCAATGAATATCCTGACTCAACGCAAATTATTAAAATGATCCTGAAGCCGTTTCATCGATAAATTGAGAGTCGCGAAGCAGGAGCCAGAGCCGAGAGCAAAATTAGATTTAGTAGCTTTATTGTTTTAGATATATTTTGAGTTTTTTCTCTGCCCCCATTTATTAGCCAAAATAGTGATTCGGTACAGCTCATCAAACTTCATACCTGTACCAGAATATACAACATTGAGCTTATCATCTCGTCTTGACTTTAACCCTCTAATTGCTTGCCCTTTAGTTTGATCGATTTTAAATTTTGCTGATTTCGTATTTGGACAAAAAGGACAGACCACGATTAATCTATCAAAATCTGTAAAAAGCGTGGTCTGTCCCCTATTACTGGTCTCTGAACGGTATTTCCATTTACTCAAATAATGAATAACCTAGCAAAATAGTAGTTGGAATTCTTCAGCCATTTCACCCATCATAAGGTATATAGAAACAAAAATTAGGTTATCGAGGATATTCCCGGAATGAATATGCTACACACATTTCTCCCTTTTTTACGCTGGTTCCCAATGAGTCAACAAACTATCCGTGCTGATATTGTCGCCGGCATCACGGTAGCGCTCATTCTTGTACCGCAAAGTATGGCGTATGCCCAACTCGCAGGCTTGCCGGTTGTGTATGGTCTATATGCTTCTTTCGTTCCTGTTATTGTTGCTACCTTATGGGGCTCTTCAAACCAGTTACACACCGGTCCAGTTGCGATGTTGTCACTGATGTCAGCAGCAGCGATATTGTCATTTGCTACACCGGGTACAACGGACTTTATTGAGTTATCGCTTATGCTTGCGTTGATGGTCGGTATACTAAGGTTTGCGCTTGGCATCTTTCGGCTTGGCGCCATTGTTAACCTGTTATCCAGCCCGGTGATTATCGGCTTTACCAATGCAGCGGCCCTGATCATTGGTTTTTCACAGCTGAGTAAAATCATCGGCGTTCCTTTCCCTCGTTCTGACTCCTATCTGGGAGATTTGTGGAATGTATTTACACAACTACCTGAAATTCATTGGTGGACGCTGGCATTTGCAGCCGGTGCCTGGTTGCTAATCGGCGGATTACGAAAAGTAAATTCTTCTATCCCCGGAGTGCTCATTGCCGTAGCCGTTGCCACCTTACTCAGTGCGGCATTGGGTTTTGAAAAGAAAGTGAGTATTCCTGTCGCACATATTTACGATCACAATGCCGTTCAAGTTATCAACCAGTATGAACAGGTAAATGAAGAAATTGGCAGACTGACGACCGCCATTGCCAATGATAAAAAACAGGCCAAAGAATTTGAAAAAGTAGATGTCCTGGAAAATGTTAAAAAAGCGCAGTCACTTCGTGCCGAAGCCTATGTTTATAAATACCAACTTGAAAGGCTGAAAGAACAAAACAACGACCGCCGTATTGAATTAAACAGTATTACTTTCAGTGGTGTACTTGAAAAAGACCGCATTGTCGCCCTTTACCCGAGTGACACGGTTCCTGCCAATGTCGTTTCCGATAATAAAAGCTGGCGTTTCCACCATGTAGAAGACGGTAATGTTATCTTCGCAGCTGGCGGTGCTGTCGTTGGTAATATTCCAAAGGGTTTACCCAGCTTTGAGGTGCCGGTTATTCATTGGGATTTATTGCTCGCCTTGTTACCCTCTGCGCTGGTCATGGCCTTGATTGGTTTTATGGAGGCGACGTCGATTTCCAAAGCCATCGCAACGACAACTGGTGATCGCGTTGACACCAATAAAGAACTGATCGGTCAGGGCCTGGCAAACATTACGGGTAGTTTCTTTGGTTCTTATACTGTGAGTGGTTCATTCTCTCGATCCGCGGTGGCCGCTCGTACCGGCGCTAAAACAGGTTTATTCGCCATCATCAGTGCATTGTCTGTGGTGGCTGTGTTGTTGTTCTTCACTTCCTATCTTTATAATCTCCCGCAGGCGGTGTTAGCCGTGATTGTGATGATGGCTGTATTCAGTCTGATTCGTATTGATCCGCTCATTCATGCCTGGAAAATTGATCGCTCTGGCGCCGTTATTGGGGTGATCACCTTTTTTGCCACCCTGATTATGGCACCCGCTATTGCTAATGGAATCCTGTTGGGTATTAGCTTAACCATCCTGCACTGTTTAATTACCACCATGAAACCGCGTGCCGATGTACTCAGTCTTAAGGAAGACGGTACCCTTGGCGGAGTTAAAGCGCATCGACTAAAACCCGTTAGCCCCTACTTTGTTCCTGTACGCTTTGATGGCTCATTAACGTTTGTCAACGTGGCCTATTTCGAAGATATGATCCTGGAAGCGCATGCAGATTTCCCTGAAGCCACCACCATCCTCGTGGTCGGCAGTGGAATTAATGGAATCGATGCGTCTGGTGAAGAAAAGATCCGTGAAGTCGCGAAACATTTACGTGAAGCCGGTGTAAACCTGGTATTCAGTAGCCTCAAGCATCAGGTCATGTCTGTACTAAAAGACAGTGGACTGGTGAAAGAACTCGGTAAATATGCCTTCTATGCCAATAAAGAATCGGCATTTAACGCATTAAAAACCGCGCATGATAATGCACTAAAATACGAGTGCTATGAAGAAGTACAGTAAAAACAATTAAATTTGGGGACAGACCATGATTTAACTCTCTCTTGCAATCTAAAAATGTTGTCTGTCTCCCTATTACCAACTTCGGAGGCGCTGCCCACCTAGTTTAAATATATTTCTTTCACAAACGTTTGCGTTAATAACATTTTCATCTTACTTATATATTGATCTTGTGACCAACCACATTCGATTGTTAGTTGTTCCCAATGACTAATCGAGATCATTGCCATAAACATATCCGTGGCTTCTTTTGTTGACCATCCTTCTGTTAACTTACCTTCTTTATCGAGTGCTTCAATGGCATTCTGACAGACATCACGCAAACAGTTCATACTATTGTTCCAGGCTGCCGCCATGTCCTCATCCGTATCACGCGTCATCAACATGGCTTTCGCCAACCCGTAGATCTCCGGTATGTAATTACCCCAAACTTCTACACAGGCATTAAGCAACTCAGTACCTGATGTTGCTTTGTTGAGTTGCGCAAGCCGATCATCGAGGCCTTTGACTTCGTCCACATAATTCATGGTCGCGATCATCAGTTCTGTTCTTGAGGCAAAGTGGAGATAAACCGCTTGCCGAGAAATGCCTGCAGCCTTCGCAATATCACTAATCTTGACGCCCTGCCCCTGGTGCGCTTCCAACAAGTGCCAGGACGCCTCAAGTATGCGTTTTTTAGTATCGGTTTCTTCACTTGACATGCTGTAAAGCATATCCTAAGCTTTACACAGTGTCAATTGACATAGTGTCAAGCGATAACATATTGAATTAAGGAGAATTATCATGAAACTCATCATTTTTGGAGCAACAGGTAGTGTCGGTAAACAGGTTGTAAATCAGGCACTTAAAAAAGGTCACCAGGTCACTGCCTTTGTGCGCGACGCGGCTAGAGTGTCGGTTGAGCATGAAAATCTACGTATTGCGACTGGCAATGCGATGGATGCCGCCTCGGTAGAAAGCGCCATTCAAGGCCATGATGCGGTACTGGTTTCCATTGGCGCAGGCCGCAAAGGCACGGTTCGCTCAGAAGCGACTCGCCACATCATCGCGGCGATGAAAAAGCTTGGTATTCGTCGTTTAATCTGCCAATCCACGCTTGGGGTGGGCGATAGCCGTGGCAACCTGAATATGGTGTGGAAATACATCATGTTTGGCCTGTTCTTGCGCCAGGCCTATGCCGACCACATTCTTCAGGAAGCACACGTAATAAAAAGTGGGCTGGACTGGACGATCGTTAGACCAGGGGCCTTTGTTAGCGGAGAGCTAACCGGTGATTATCGTCACGGCTTTTCCGGATCGGACAAAACTACAAAGCTAAAAATCTCACGCAACGATGTCGCGGACTTTATGTTGAAACAGTTGTTCGATAAGCGCTACCTACATAAATCACCGGGCCTGTCGTATTAATAAAGGAGAGCGTTATGACAACATTATCAACAAATACTCATGCAATGATTCATGCACTTGCTGAAAATATCAAGTCGGTCTTTAGACAGGGGGATGCTGCAGGCATCGCTAGCTTCTACACCGATGACGGTATGTTACTACCAACAGGTTTCGACTTTATTCAGGGTAGACAAGATATTGAAACCTTTTGGCAAGACGCAATCAACATGGGTATCAAGGGTATTGATCTCGACATTATCGAGTTAGATCAACATGACGATACTATTATAGAGATGAGCAGGTACAGGCTAAGCGATGAGAATGATCAGCTCGTGGAGCAAGGTAAGGGGTTGGTTATCTGGAAATTCGAAGCGGGTAGCTGGAAGATACACCGTGATATATGGAATAGCAGCATAGAGCAAAAGTAAGATAAGAAAAGGGAGCTGTCCTTTCAGCTCCCTTTATGCAATCACGGTTATAATGTATAGAGTACGTCTAATTTGGGAACAGACCATGATTTAACTCTCTCTTGCAATCAAAAAAACGTGGTCTGCCCCCCTATTATTTTCTCTGCCCCCATTTATTTTTATTTTATTCTTTATGACTCCGCTTTGGAGCGCTTGCCCACACCCTTACTTTTTGGTGTTGGAGGATTTTTCATAGTAAAGCGGCGGCCTTCGATCAATTTTAATAAGTCATAAGAACTGATGACACCAACAACCTTTTGCTCCTGAGTGACAATCAAGTGGTGAATTTTGTGATTGCGCATCATGCGAGCTGCCACTGACACATCTTCGTATTCTGGAATGGTATAGACCTTCTCGGTCATGATATTAGAAATGGGTGTACCCTCTTTTTCTGTCGCCAATATGTCTGTGGCGGAGACTACGCCAACTGGTATGTTCTCAGGAGAGACAACCGGTACGCTACTCAAGCTGCGTTTGGCCATTTTTTCCTTAAGCTGGCCAACAGTTTGGTGGGGTTGGGCGGTGATGACATTGTTGCTCATCAGTTCTAGTATTTTGACATTCATGACTGTATTTCCGTTTATATAGAATTAATATTAATTAAAGGGATTCTAAGTGCACTCCGACCCCTTTATCATACCCCGATCTACATATATTTGCGATCTGGCACAGACCCCATTAGCGCCCCATTAACTCATGGCTCATCACTTTGACGCTGTTCAATATAAGCTTCAATAGCTTTGATCTGTTGATTACCCACCGTCATACTTAAGATCGCCTTCAACATTCCGTATTGAGGGGAGGTTTTAAGTTCCTCGAAACTATTATAACGCGTTTCCTTGCCATTGATTGTTATTTTTGGATCATCCAGGAAAGCATCAACTTTGCGTTTTATTTTTTCATCAATGACAGGTGCCTCTTGTTTTGCCGCTGTCTGCTCGTCTTTGTTCCAATGATAAATGTCCATACCGGTCTTAAAAGCAATCAATAACAAAAGCCCTACCAGTGGCTCATTTAGAGATCCTAATGCAAAACCGGAGGCAATAATCGTAATATGTAAAACAATAACACGCCGGTAAGGTGCGATGGTAAGTTGCCTGATACCATCGCTGCCGAGACCGCGTTCACTAACATCCCTCCCCCAGTCGAGAAGTTGGTAGGCCAACAGAGCCATTAATGGCCAGAATAAATGACGAGCTTCAATGAGTGGTAAAATAATTTCCGGCACATCCATACCTGCCAGTTCGGGCTGCAAGCTTTTACCAAATAAGTGAACAACAAACTTTCCATGCACGAAACAAAACATGCCGTAATGAAAAGTAAAAAAAGGCACCAGGAAAACAGGAAGCGCAAACTCAACCTTATGGGAATAAGGTCGTATCACCATGCGTAATATCATGATGGCGCCGATAATGAGATTTTCTAACCAGTAAAGGAATATAAGATCAAAGCTTTTCCAACCCCACTGAAACACACCATAGATAGGGATAGCGTTCAGCAATAACAGCAACATGACAAAAACAGGTTTAGAGACATTAAGTTTCATATCAGGAATATTATATAAAAGATCAATCCGTAATGAAATTTTTTTCAAATTACATGAGGGGATTACCGGCGTGATATTACTTCAGAGAAGAAGCCAATTTACCCAAAATAACAGAAACGCTGAATAACTGTTTTGATGAGGTCTGCGACGCCGTTTCTTAAGTCGGCGGAAACAAATGGGGTCACTGTACATGCTGATTGTAATTTCCCAAATGAAGAAACGTTATACCCCATGGACTTAAGCTGCGGCAAAACACGGGCCAGTAAAGCGAATCGTCACCACGGAAACAATAGCAAGAACAGGAATGACAAGAAAAATGAGAATGAGAGCGAATTTTAAGATTTTAATTCTCACCGTTTCTCCTAATATAAAGGCGACGAGAGGATTATATTCTATATATTAGCAACAAGGTGAGCAGAACGTGTGGTACCAGTTTAGGAATGACTTAATGAAACAAAGGATTCTAAGCGCTCTTAGAATCAGTATTTAAATGTTTTACAAAAAATTGCTCTGTTACAGCTATTTCGCGCGACCTAAATCGGTATACTAATCTCAAAATCCGGTGCCCTCTGGGTTATAACTACAAGAAGAATAATAAGGAAAATAATAATGAAGGTGAACGTAACCGGCGTGATCAAGGCGGTCCTACGATGGACCTTTAGCATGCGCGATCCATCCGATCCGTCACGGACTAAACGCGCTCTGCTCGCCGATAAGCTAATCCAGCTCCTCGCGCTACTCTGCGGCTCGATGGCCCCGGTCCTCGTGCTGAGTCAAATTGAGCTGACTAAACTGTTCGATTTTAAGAACAAACTCCAACCGGATGATATTGGTCTCTTTTTGAGCCTGATTTTCATAACTCTGGCCGTCGTAACCCTGCTCTACCCGTTCACCATTTTGATCTGTCTCATTAGACGACATTGGACAACGCTTGTACTCGCACCACTCCCCTTACATTATTTACTAGGACTTATGCTGGCAGCACATTTTTTTGATTTTAAGCTCGAGATGTTAAAACCATACGGCCAATGGCTCACAATAATGGTGACGGGCATCAGCCTGGCCTGGTACGCACATGCAGGACGAATTTTTTCCAAAACGTTCATCATCGTTTTCCTGTTGATATACCTGATTTTCCCCGGAATATTTGCGTGGCTGTTATTAGCGATGAGCCTGTTTTTGCGCTACCTGTTGTTTGCCATCAATCAAAACGTCGACGTTTTGCGTCAGATAGGTTGGCTTCGCTCGGCGCGAATCACTTTAAGATCGCTGCTCTACTGGACTCCGATACTGCTGTTAGCCGTGCCGGGTTATTACTGGGTGGATTACAGTCACCGCTATAGCCTCGGCGTCATGACCTGCATGGTAACCGACCCCGGCAATGCCCGGGTCGGCGACTGGGACGGCGATTGTGTCGAGAGCGAAGTCAACAAGACCCGGTCGATCAAAAAGTTTCGCTCAGACACCCTGGCCGCAAACAAAAACTTCTACGTCACCAAGCACAAAAATATCGAGAGGCAAATCAGTAATTCGCACGGTAATCTCAATAACGCCGCACTGCGTGCTTACGATACCGCAGTGCCCAATCGCATCGCTGCACTTGAGCCGCGGGATTGCGGACTGTTCGATATTTCCTGCGCTATTGGCAACGGCGTGCGCTCATCGGTCCGCTCCAAATATCAAAGCTCGCGTAACCAGCAACGCTTTAAATTGAAAGGCAAACTGGGTAAAGGCAAGACCGTGGTCAAGCAACAAACCAAAGATGCCATTAACGCTGTCAGGGATGCCCATCTCGGGGCGTTGAAGACTGCCTTCGCCCTGCTCGAAACCTTAGCACTGATCTGCCTGATTACCCTGCTGTTCTTGTGCCTGCGCAGTTTTCTTTATGTTTTCGCCCGCGTTGCTTTCGGCTCCGATAAGAAAGCCTATGTGAGTCTGCGCGATGACCATAAAGAGATGCCGCATGGCTCTATCCGACGTGCAGGCAGCGAATGTATTATCGATCTGGCGCGCGATGGCGAATTTTACTCAGCAAGAAAGTATCAACCACAGGGACAGGCACCAAAATTTTCTCTGCCACAACCCGGTGCCGTGCCACTTGCACGCTTGTTAAATGGAACCTGGGGAATGAATCGCCTGAAAAAAAGCCGCGGTAGCTCCAGGGTACAGTTTACGGCTTCCCAAGGGCAGGAATTTGTAGTCTGGACCCTCAAGCCCGGAGAAGTTGTTGTATTTGACTTCAAATACTTCGTTGCGATGAGCGCATCACTGCAGCTTTACTCAATCATCAGCATGCGCATTTCCTCACTTTTGTTCGGCAAGATCATCTTCCCGGCCGTGCAGGGTCCCGGTAAACTGGTTTTAAAAAGTTATGGTAAACCCTCGCCGAGTAAAATTTCAGGCGGCATTGCGGTCAGCATCGCCCCCGGTCGACTGTTAGCCTGGCAAAAGAATACCCGCTTCGCGGTCGACTCGACGCTTTCATTTGTCGACGTTTACTTAAGTAGTTTTTATATACGACCGCAGGAACACAATCTCATTGTCATTGACACCGACCGACCGGGCGATCGCGAATCCGGCCTCAGTCGCTTCATTAAAAACTTTCTGCTTCCCTGGTAGAAAGAAAAGGGGTCAGAGTGAATTTATTCCTATAATCATTAATGATTAAAGAAATGGATCGCGTCCTGTGGTGAAGCAGACTCATTAAGAGTCTGCCATGTAATAATTTAGGATGTGTTAGAGATTGTGGGCGTTTCCGGGTAATATCTTATCAAGTCGCCAACGTCCATCCATAGTGTCGTAACCACCATCATCACGCCGAGTGATTGGTTCGCAAGTCTCGTCACTCATATGTTTGTCCTGATAACAAAGTTGTCCCTTCTTATCGATTCGCCATTCTGCACGACCACGTTTCCCGTTTGGTTTTTGCTTGCGTAAGGTTCCACCTTCCTGGAAATACCAAATCATTTTCTTATCCCACTTAGTATTAACTCCTTCTGCCGTATTTCCTTGTAATAATTGAACCGCTTCATCATGATTCAAGGCTTCTGATCCTGTCGCGACATTTGAAATAAAAGCAACAGGTAATAGAATGGTGAGAAGGAGAGTAAGATTCCTTTTCATTATACACCTCCGAAAATGTAATTATGGTAAACCTATCTTCTGGCTGAATAATAGTTTTTACGCAATGATCTGTGTCAGGAAAGAGTAAGTTATTTTATGCGCGAAGTATTGGATCGGACCCGGTTTTTTCATTTATTCTTGATCATTCTTCATCTGGTATACCCGGGAAGCCCGACACCTCCTGATATTCGGATGCGGAATGATTGCAAATCGGGCAATGCTCGGTAGGTAATTCGGTAAGCGTTGAGCCACAAACCATGCACACGTAATAACGGTTCGGCTCGTCTTCGATACGGCCTGCTAATAATCCGAAATATCGCTTTGATGCTTTCTTGATCTTAAGAATCAGCTTACGGTGCTGCTCTTCTGCTTTCCAGGCATAGGTTATGAACAAGACAGCTTGCTTGTGATTCTCGGCAGCAATGGTTTTGAGAATTTGGGGGTATTCCTTGTCGATCTCTTCTGCCTCTACTGTTGTTGCATGCCGGATATTGTCCTTGGTAGTGGAAATAGTAAATTCAAGTTTCTCTGGTGGTTTTACCTTTACACCCAGATCCATCAGTAGCTTTTTGAAGTTGCGTGCATGCACTGCCTCTGAGGCAGATAATCCTCGGAAAAGGTGAGCAATGTTCGGGTAGTTCTCTTTCTCTGCGCGCTGCGCGTAAGCGCTGTACTTCTGATGGGCAGTGACTTCATCCATATATCGCTTTTGCAACGCCGTAATCGTCTTTGCATAACTTACCTGCTCTGTCTGTTCGGCTGCCAAGCAAATACCTGACACAGCCACCAACAACAACAGGCTGAAAAATAATCGAGCCAGCTCGTAAAATCTTACACAGTATCTCATTGCCAATCTCGCTATCCTTTTTAATGAAAAAGTCTTAAAGAAAGTATAGAAATAGAAAGGGGAAAAGGGATCGTAGTAAATTCATCGATTAATTTGGGTCAGTAATTATTGGGGTCAGGGCACAAATAACGCTAGTATTCCAGATCGCTTATATTAGAAATAATTGTGCTCTGAAACCTATTTCTAGTTAGTGAACTATATATACTTCAAGCTACATCATCAAAATCAAGTGAGGCAAGAATTCTGTTCAGGCGACCCTGTTCTCCTGACGCTTCTGAGTCCGACATATTTGCATCACCGGCATCACGAGCAGCAAGCTCTTTACGCTCAATAAATTCTCGAGTACACGTCTCTACCGTTTTCTTAATTATTTCAAAAACAGCAACAATCTCATCAGGTGTTCTCACCCATAATTCAATATAAAGTCCCTCTTTTTCTTTTATATTAGGTTTCGATGCATGATCGGCCAACAGGTTATTAAAATCTCTGCACCATTCCGATGGGGCCTGATGTGATAATTTAAAAAAGAGATCGATATAGGGTTCTTTGCGAATAACGGGGGGCCGCATTTGATCAAGGCTGATGATCTTAATATCACTAATGCCTTCCATTTTGTCTACTCCACAAATTTAAAAGAAGGGGCAAAGATCTCTTTGCTCTGCCCCTGATTTTTTTAGTACTGGCCGCGTTGAAACTGGGGGCCATAACCACCAGGAGCACCATAACCGCCGTAACCATAAGGCGCGTTATAACCAGCAGGACCAACGTATCCATAAGGGGCACCGTAACCAGCAGGACCACCGTAACCAGCAGGACCACCGTATCCATAGGGTTGTTGATAGCCACCATATTGTGGATAACCGTAGGAGTTGCCATAACCATATGGCGCACCGTGACCGCCATAGCGTTGGTTACCGTAACCATTAGCGCGGCTATTCCCTCTTCCATTGCCACTAAAATTCATGTTGAAATCATTCATGCCATTTCCATTGAACGGCCCAAAACCGCCACCACCAGGACCACCCCAGGCATGGGCTGTATTTATGTTCACGAGCACGATAGCCGTGCTCATTAGAGCAACTTTGATTATTGTATTCATACTGACTCCTAGCGATTTTATAAAACAAAACGAGAATAACGTTCATCTCTAAACGACAAAAGCAGCAGAATTGGTGAGTGGGTAGATCCCGTTATTCAGGCAACGGATCAGAAAGACGCTGGAGATGAGGCGCAGATGATAAACATCCTACATGTACCTACAACTTAACAGAGATGAGGGCAAGTTGACAGAAATACCTGTTACAGAAAATAAACGAGCCTTATCAAAATAGTGCGTTATAGGCTCTTCGACCCGATATTTTGAAATTACTTGCGCCGCACCCACCAACTTGCCAATAACGATCCGGTGATGTTATACCAGATGCTAAACAGTGCGCCAAGAAAGGCGGCAAAGGGCGGGAAAACAAAAGGCGATCGCTGAAAGTAATAAGGCCCAAACGGGAAATAAGTGGGTGATAAGTTTTAGGGGTGTTTGCATTATTTTTAGCTGTTACAAAAAGACAACTATCATGTCTTCCTCAACCCCAAATGGCAAAATAAAGAGGTAATTTTTCTCTCGATTATACTGAACGGGCTTTTCAGTGTACGGGTCATTGTAATAACTTGGTTGTTTAGAGGGATGCATGGCGCATAATTAATTCACTGTTATTCTTTAGCGATTCGTATAGTTAACATGGTCCGACCCCATATTGCTAATTCGAAATAAACTTAGTTCTTACTCAAAACAAACCCCGCTTACGCGGGGTCTGTATGAATAGATATAAACGTAAATTTTACGCTGTTACGACATTTGTTGCAGAGGGTCCTTTAGCGCCTTGCTCAACACCAAAACTGACGCGATCGCCTTCATTTAAGCTCGCATAACCGCCACTATTGCTGATTGAAGAATGATGTACGAATATATCCTTGCTGCCGTCTTCGGGAGAAATAAAACCAAAACCTTTTGCGGCATCAAACCACTTTACTGTACCTGTTTCCATTATAAATTACCTTTTGTAATTAACTATACGATATACATTCAGAGTCAGGCGGGAAGGATGTAAGGGGGAACCTAAGAGGTGCAATCCAGGCATACTGCCAGTCTATAACAATAAAAGTACGTGTTTACGTTCGCATTCAATCGGCTTGTTTGACCCATTTATTACTGCGAACATAAAATGAGACTACGCAACATACATTAAGTTCCAATATAAACAATTTATTTCGTCAGAAATAACTAAAGGTGTCGGAGTGATAAACTGTAAGCCACTTTTATGCGCTGGTTTAAAAAGATCACTCCGACCCCATTTGGCAGTCCCATCAATTTAAGTTGATACCTGTTTGAGGTTACATAGTTACAACAATATCGATATCACCTTCTTTACGGAGTACATTGACTCCCACATCAGTTAAATGCCGACGGAAGGATAAATCGATCACTGCATTCCCAAAACGTAAATTAGTTATTTGCAGTCGTTGTAGGTAGTCTGGTAATTGTGGGTGATGAAAACGTATCTGGGGTTTTGTTGCAGAGAAGGTTAGACCAAGACAAGCCTGAAGCATGCCAAAAAGGGCACCACTCGCCCACGCTTGTGGCGCGCAGGCGACAGGATAAAGTGTTGGGCCTTGTGCTGGTAAGCGAGTAAAGCCGCAAAATAGCTCAGGCAGTCTATTGAGGTCCATGTTAATGCTGGTATCAAACATCCCCGTGAGTATTTTAAGAGCCTTGTCTTTGAAACCATACTGGGCGAAGCCCATTGCAATTAATGCGTTATCGTGTGGCCAGATTGAACCATTATGATAAGACATAGGGTTATAGCGGTTTTCACTTCTTGCCAGTGTACGTATTCCCCAACCAGAAAATGAGTCACCCGAAGTGAGTGAGTCGGATACTCTGCGTGCATACTCTTTGCTTGCAATACCGGAAAAAAGAGTGTGTCCCGCATTGGATGACACAACTTCGCAAGGTTTCTTATTTCCATCTAATGCTATCGCGAAAGTAGAAATGTTGTCAGACCAAAATGCTTCATTAAACTTTGTCTTCAGCCGCGCTGCTTCAGTAATAAGTTGTTGTGATCGTTGGTTCTCGCCAAATAATTGAAAAAATTCGGCCATGACCTTTTTTGCCTGGTATACGTAACCTTGCACTTCTGATAACGCAATAGGACCTTTTGCAGGCGTACCATCACGATGAAAGATACTATCATTCGAATCTTTCCAGCCTTGTTGTACGAGTCCGTTATCACTCTCACGATAATATTCAACAAAGCCATCACCATCTTGATCACCATATTTGTCAATCCACTCAAGCGCTCGTTCAAGATTTTGCCAAATGCTTTCAATAAAAGGTCGATCACCTGTCCGTTGATAATACGCGCCAGCTAAAACGATATATAAGGGTGTCGCATCAATGGTTCCATAGTAGGCTTTAAAAGGAATCTCACCCAGCTCGGCCATTTCTCCAGATCGTGTTTCGTGCAAGATCTTGCCAGGTTCTGCATCGACAGCAGGGTCCAACTTACTCGCCTGGGTTGCTGATAAAAAAGCGAGTACGCCTTTGGCAATGTCTGGATTTAACCAGAGATATTGAAGTGCAGTGATAATGCCATCACGACCAAAGGCGGTACTGAACCAGGGCACACCCGCATAAGGATAAGGACCATGGGGTGTTTTGGTGGTGAGCATATGTAAGTCAGCAGCAGAACGATTGATCCAGTCATTAAATTGTTCGTTCGACGAAAACAGACTGGCACAGCTGACCTTGGTATTCTGAATGCTATTATTGGTTGCTTGCACGACTGCTTTATAAGATAGCGGTTTAGTTGATTCTTTTCCTGTCTGACAACTGATGCTAATGTAGAAGTTTTTTTCCTCGTGACAAGCTAATTCACATTGAAGCTGGATTGTATCCGGAGTGAGTAATTTAATTTCTTCGGAGAAGGTAATAACTGTATAGCGCTCAATATTGTCCAGGCCTATGTAACCCAGGCGAACGGAACGTTTAAAGTCCTTTTGCGGTAATCGCTTGCCCGTTTTGTCACGTTGTACACCACGAACCTGAAAGATGTCGCAATAGTCTGCACCAAACTGAATTTCAATGGTTGTCGTTAATTCATCTTTACCGTAATTTTTTAACCGGAGATGCTCGTATTGCACGCCTTCCCACAAGTATTTGGCCCGAAATATATGCACGGTATCTTGGGGAACACAAACTTTACTGGCTGAATAGAGATCAGGCGTGGTTAAATCAACTGTCATTGCACTGTTATCCTGCTTGACAGTTGAATTTAATAATAGGGGCCGACGATTATTTATGGTTAGCTCATAACGCGACAGAAAACGAGTACCTTCGTGATAGAGGCCATGTTCACCAAGTCCGACATGCAGAATGTCTCCATAGCGGTCAAACAGACCAAAGGTCTCACCCTGTTTTAATACTCGCGTTCTGTCGTCAGCCCGCGACGAGGAGGCCAGAATATACCACTCATCATCTATCTGGATTACATCTTCCACTTCAGTCTTGCCTTTTAGTTAAACGGCTAGTGGTGTTTGATATTCTTCTTCGCACAAGGATTGATATGCATCTGTGTAGTTCAAAGCCATCTGCGAAGCGGAAAAACGTTTTTCAAATATATATCGACAGCACTGCCTGCTTATGGTCTCGACTTTTTCAACGGCTTCAATGGCATCATCAACGGTATTAACAATGAAACCTGTCTCACCATGCAGCATCACCTCAGGGACTGAGCCATGATTAAAGGCAATCACAGGTGTACCACACGCCATAGACTCAATCATGACCAGGCCAAAAGGCTCTGGCCAATCAATAGGAAATAGCGTTGCGTAGGCATTGCCCAGGAACTCATTCTTTTCATACTCATCAATTTCGCCAATAAATTCTATCAAAGGGTTGTTTAACAGGGGTTTGATTTTTTCCTGGTAATAATCTTCATCAACTTTATCCACTTTGGCTGCAATTTTGAGTTTCATTCCCACACTTAGAGCGATGTCAATCGCACGCTCAATGCCCTTTTCAGGTGAAATACGGCCAAGAAAGGCGAGATATTCTCCCGGTTGTGGTTGGAAGGTATAATTTTCCTGTGGAATTCCGTTATAGACGGTTTTATACCAGCGTGCATTCGGTAATGGTGTGCGCTGGTTATCTGATATTGATATTAAAGGAATGTCACTGAATTCATCAAAGACAATCGGCATATGCGGTATATCAAGTCGTCCATGCATGGTAGTAAGCGAGGGAGTCATCATGTACTGATGCTGAGCGAAGTGAAGCATATCTATATGAAAGTGAATGATATCAAACTCATGCGCCATTTTGTTTAGCTTGTTTAGCATAATGATATGATGAGCAAGTGGATCGGTATGGTGCTTGTTAAGTCTTAATGCCTGTTCAACTATCGGCATCAAGTTTGCGCTGGTTTGTGAGTCACCACTAGCGAAAAGTGTGACGTTGTGTCCCTGCTTTACCAGTTCCTCGGTTAAATAGGAAACTACACGCTCTGTACCACCATAGTAACGTGGAGGAACACTTTCTATTAAAGGGGCTACTTGTGCAATTCTCACTATTACTTCTCCTAAAAATAGGATAAAAATCTCTTCATAAAAAGACAGTTAAAGTATGGCGATAAGCTCTATGAATGCCTGGAACAACCAGTAGAACACATTTGCCTAATGAATAGATACTAATAGTGCATAGATGCTGGGTAAGATTGTTAAAATTTATTATTAATTGCTTGTTGTAACTGCCCCCTGTTAATTGGCATCTCCGTACTTCGCACCCACCAACTAACTAAAGGGGGCAGAGTAAAATGCTCTCTGACCCATAATTATTTTCATTATGTGGATTGCTGGTAAATATGAACATCACTTTGTGGGAATGGTATGGATATGCCTTCAGCATCAAAGCGACGCTTAACTTCTCGCGTAATATCCCAGTAAACATCCCAGTAATTTTCAGGCGTGGCCCATGGTCGACAAACAAAGTTCACCGACGAGTCTGCCAATTCGTGCAGTTTGACGATTGCTTCTGGTTCTTTCAGGACTAATTCATGCTCACTTACAATTTCTTCCAGGATTTTCTGCGCTTTATCGACGTCATCACTGTATCCAATACCAAATACCATGTCCACGCGACGCTGCGTGATACCCGTAACATTGGTAATAACATCACCCCAGACTGAATTATTAGGCACGATTACAAACTGATTGTCGGGAGTTCTTAATTGTGTCGACAGCAAGTTCATCGACTCGACCTTACCAAGTACACCCGCCACATTAATCATATCGCCGACATCAAAGGGTCGATAAATCAGCATCAGGATACCACTGGCAAAATTGCTTAGTGAATTCTGTAATGCAAATGCGATGACAAAACCGGCTGCACCAACAATAGCCAGCACCGGCCCGATATTTACTTCCAACGCAGAGAGACCTACAAAGAAGCCAATAAACAGAACAAGCCGGCGCGCGCTCACCACGAAAAAATCCTGCAATAATGATGAAACATTCTTCGACTTCGAAAATGCCTTTTCAGTCGCTTTGCCAATACCAATCGAAAGGAAATAAGACACTATGAGAATCACAATAAACTGGGCGATGTTAATCGCCCAACGCAGACCACCTTCCTCAGACATCAACCAGCCGGTAATCGTTGTCCATGTTGCACTTGCATCAGTGACATCAACTTTAATTCCGGACACAGCCTTGATATAACTATCATATTCCTTGGTTTCACCGCCTTTGGCTTTGAGTTCAGCCAGTACCACATTAAAGCGGTCGATCAGTGAGGTTCTCTCTGCCATTAAATCCGTGGCGTGCTCAATTAATGCGGTTTTGAGGTCTGCTTTTGCTTCTTCTGTTTCTTCAGTATCGGTTACCGGCTTGCCCTGTTCCTTTGCCTTGGATTCAGCAGCCTCGATTGCTCTTTGTACCGCCATATCCTCTGCAGATTTTTTTTCCATTTCTTCTGCTTTCTGCCGTGCCTCTTTTGCTTCCTGTGTAGCTTCTTGCGCCTCTTCACGATCGGCATTTTGTTTTGCCTTTTGCACATCTTTCTGCGCTTTTTCAGCTTCTTTTGCTTTTTTAATTTCTTCCTTCTTATAGATAGCCGCGACTTCGGCATCGCTTATTAGTGTTACCTTTTCCTTTAATAACAGCAACCATGCACCTGCTTCGACTTCCAGCTCACATCTTGTCAACGGCTTTACACGATGAGTCAGAGCATCGACAGGCACATTTATATCTGTATTGGTCAGCGCCTTGATATCAGCGGGGCAGTCTTTGGCATCAACGGTATTTGCAATGAAAATCAGCACAATTACTGGCAGCAGCAGTCGTCGAAACCCGGCGGTTAATTTGATGTTCATTGTCATATTCTCCATAAGAGGTTAAGCAAAAAAATGTGCCTTGTGAGTAATATATACCTGATGCGACTATTTGGACAATGCTGTCTGGCTGTTTTTAGTAATTAAGTAAATAGTGTCAGAGTAAAAATTCATTATTTCAACGTTGGATGTATTCAGTGCAAATTAGTGGGTTAAAAAAGTGATGGCGATACTTGATTTGTCAGATATGACTGAGCAAGTTGTAAGGAAAAGCTAATCGAACCAAAATACCGACAAGTTTTTACTCTGACCCCAAATGTTCTTTTACACCAACTTACTTGCTTCACGATACGAAACCATGCGCTGTTGGTCTTCGTCCCACAAACTTGATTTGAAACAGTTAATAATATCGCCTGGCCACAGTGTTGTGGTGACCGGTGACTGTAACTCGGGAATGGCGGCCATGACCTCGGGCAGGCGATAGAATGGGATACGCACATTGAGATGATGAATGTGGTGATAGCCGATGTTACCGGTAAACCATTGCATGATCTTGTTAAGTCGCATGTAGCTCGATGACTCCAGTGCGGCGCGGTAGAAAGTCCATGCATCGGGTGAAATGATATGCATGCGTTTAAAACTGTGCTGGGCAAAAAACAGATAACTGCCCAGTGCCGATGCGATAAACATCGGTAGCAACACGACAAAAAAGACTACATCGAACCCCCCGAACACCCACAGCAGAGTAATCAGCACGCCATGTCCCAGCAGGGCCAGCCCCGAATCCCAGTGCCGGGCCGGATCCCGCAGCAACGATTCTAAACACATACTGTAAGCAAAAATGGTGATATAACCAAACAACACCACCAGGGGATGACGTTGAAAACGATATATAAAGCGTTCCCGTGGTGAGGCGTCTCGCCACATTTGCGTTGTGATCAGCGGAAAGGCACCTACACTCGCGGCGCTGACCATGCCAACGTGGCCATGATGATAATTATGACTCTTACGCCAGGAACGGGGTGGCGTGAGTGCCAGCGCAGCATACAGACGAAACAACCACCAGGCCACACGCGACTTGTGAAGGATCGCGCGGTGCATATAATCGTGATAGGTAATAAAGGCACGCACCATCAACAGTCCCGCGAACAGCGACAGTAGAAGTCGCCACGGCCACGCGGGTGCCATGCCCGCACCGATAAGTGCGACAAGCATGAGGCTGAAAGTCGTGCCCACCTGCCACCAGCTCTCCGCCACTGATTCCACAGCAAAGGGTTCAGTCGCCCTTAAAAGTTCCCGCCCAATACGGATATCACCACTATGCTCCGGCAAATCCGGTTCGGGTGGTACTCCCTCTTCATGGTTTTGCCCAGACGTTTGCGCTTGCCCCATCACTGCGTCCTCCACCGCTTAGAGATTAATCAGATACAAAATAGTCACAAACCGAATTTGAAATATAAAATAAAATGGGGTTAGAGAGCAATTTTCATGGTTGCGGGAAAACCGGGTCAGAGCGCGGAAAACCGGGTCAGAGCGGAATATTCTCTAATATTAGAAACAATTGCTCTCTAACCCGGTTTTTCTGTTTTTCTCTCTATTTTCCCTAAAAGTCATACTGGATACTGACTCTTGTGGTGGTATCTTCTTTTTTGATGAGTTGTGGTGGCTGGCTGTCATAGGCGGCATCGAGTGAAATATTTAACTTAATTACATCGTTAATTTTAACTTTGATCGCCCCCTGAAATAACGCCCGATAATCATCAAACTCTTCGAAATCCGGCTAATAATATAGCGCCCCATTGAGATCCGCGTTACTCGTCAGCTTGTAGCGCGTAAACCAATATAGATTCGCACGATAGGCATCGGTCTTGCCGCTATCGGTCTGGCCTGCAACCTCATCGATCTCTTCTTCCGAATAGAAGGCACCCGCACCGAAATAATTATCCCAATCAGGCCGCTTAAATAAATACCTGGCGCCAGCGCCTGCTAACCAGCGGGATGACAAGCGAGTAAACTCATTCTGTTAGAATTGGGTAAAAAATTCATAATCCCAATGACCGCTAAGATCTCGTATGTGTCTAAGATGTACAAACGATTTATCGATATTCGTTTGATCGTTCGACTTCCCATATTCATATCCCACTAAGCCAATGTTGATATATGCTTCCTGTCGCTGATGTATTTGCAAGTCTAACTTATAATGTTCCACTACTGAATTGCCCGTTGACCTGGCGGCACTTAATTCAAGTGCTGCCGCCGATGCCTTTTTCATGTTCATCAAAATGCAGCGCCTGCATATTGACAATCGCATAACACTGAGGGATAAATAAAATAATAGTCCAACATACTAGAAACAATTCTAATGTTTTTCTCAACAATAACTTCTTCAAGGGTGAAGAAAAAAGGGCCGGAGTGATTTTCCTCTGACCACTTGTTCGTTTTGTATATTTAAAAATCACTCTGCCCCCTTTAGACAATATCTTATTTAAAGATCACTCTACCCCATTTATTACAAATGGGAAACGTGTGGGTGATGAGTTTTATAGGTGTTTGCATTTTCTGTTATGTGTTTTTGCTCTGACAATAAATATTGCTAAATATTGAAACCAGTGAAGTAACTAACTCCTAGTCAGTTGGTTCTCTTTCCTGCAAAAAACAGCCAGCACAACGGGGACGAGTATAAGCATCACCAACAGACCGACAACAATACCACCCAGCACGAAGACGATGACACCACCGCCCGCGTAGGCCGCATCAACGCCACGGAACATGTTGTTTGTTGCGACGTAAGCAATGTACAGCTCAAGTGGAACCAGCAGGAGAGCGAAAAACATGCCACGTATGAAATGTATTTTGAGAAACACGGCGATCAGTGATGTGTATAAAAGCGTTGCAATGATATAAATCACAATGGTTGCTGCAAAGACCAAATCAGTGAAATTTTTCTCAGAGGCCGCTTTATACAGCACATCGGCTGTTTCGGATCCTGTTTTGATTTCCGGTTCGGCTACGTCCTCAAATTTCACATCCGGATAATACTGGTGCAACAAGGCCTCCATGTTTGCCATTTGCTGTTTCGATTTTTCTATGATGGAGGGTTTTAGCGCCAAGGTATTTAATCGCATGGTTTCTAATCGCCTTTTTTTGCTCCTGTGGAATATACAAAAGGCATCGCAACCATTCTTTGGTTTTAAGGCATCGGCGCCATGCTCGAGTAAAATCCGGGCCTTTTCTAAATCGAAGTAATAAGCCGCTCGCATTAGCGGAGTGTAATCTTGCAGGCGTAGGTTGGGATCTCTCCCATGATGGCCATCAAATGTGATAGTCGCATTGACATCAGCGCCATGTTTGATGAGCAACTCGATCACTTCTGCAGTTCCCGGCTTGGATGCCGAGGCAAGGTGTAGCGGTGTGCCGGATCCGGACATGGCATTGACATCGGCACCCCGTTCGAGCAGCAAGCTGACAATGCCGACATAATCTTTTGGTAACGGGTTATTATAACCGCTGGGGTGGGTTAGTGAATGCAGGGGCGTGTTGGCGACTTCACCGCGGAGCGCATTGATGTTTGCGCCGGCATCCAGTAGCACACGGGCAATTTCAAGATCGCGAACACTGTGCAACAGACTGCCATCGCTGACGTCAATACCTTTTTCAATCAGCAGGCGCAGTGTGTCTTTATTGATGATGTTACTACCGATCAAATAGTTCAGATTACTTGTTTCCAGGGTCTGGATAGCAACACCTTGCTCCAGCAACTGGTTAATTTTAATGATGTCGTTATCTCTGACAGCAGACACCAACTGCGCTTCCGGGGAGCCCCGTTGATAGGCAAAGGCCTGGCTACACAGCAGGTATAGCAGAACAAATACCAGCGAGTGAACGATACACCTCGCAAATAACCGACAGGTATTGCCGCTTACAAATGACAGATAATACTCCATCTTTAAAACTCCATTTAGTATGAATAAAGGGAAGAGCACATATTCCCCACCTTATCGCATCTTGCGCATGCTGGAGTCGTTCATTACACCGTGGTCGCTGGCCAGGTTGTGGTCGGCATCAAACTCCAGGTTGGTGTCGCCAGGTTTGGGGTTTAGAAAATACATAAAACTCACCTGATGCGTTTTTTTTCTCTCATCATAATACAGCACGAGCGGCGCGTAGATTTTGCCATACAACGGCCCGGCCGAATCACTGGCGCCGGTGGCACGGTTGCGTAATTTAAAAAAGTAATTCGCACGCTGGCGGCGTTGTTCCTCTTCCGGACCCGGCCAGCGTTGCCACAGGTTCATCGTTAACTTATCGGTGTATCCATCCAAAGGTGCATGACGAGGTAATTTTAACGCGCTGTAATTATAATGATCGGCTTCAAATAGCTCGATACCGTTGCCCTGTCCGGGAAGCGTAATGCTGAAATCATCTTCACCCTGGTGGGTAAACACCAGATCCGCGACCTTACCTTTACCCAATGGCGCCACCCAGTCGCCCGCCAGCATATCCAGCGCATAGTCCGCATCCATCTGAAGATTAAGCTTGAGCGTCCGAGCATGCAAGGGCACGGGGTTTTCGACCGGTTTGAGCACGATGTTCAACTGCGGATTCCACGGTTGCCAATGGCGAAACGGCCAAGTCCCCACGCTGCGACGATCATCAAGCTGGTTATATAGCATCGGCACATAACCATAGGTCGGATAAAACCCCGCCTTTCGAATGCGCATGGATTGCGAAGTGTGGGTATTGAATATCGGGCCATATTGTCGATAGAGCTGCCCTGCCTCATCGGTATGCTTCAGCACCTGGCGCTCTGGCTTTGACGACCAGTTGAACATCACTTCGGCATCCGCAACCGGCTGGCCCTGCGGGTCGAGCACATTCAAGGTAACTGCCATGTTAGGCTGTTGGTCCTGAGCATAGCTAACCAAAATGATAAACAGGATAACCAACAATGGGAAGTTTAATAACAGCACCAGCCATTTGCGGTTGGGGTTTTTATATTGCGTCAACAGCTTGATATTGCCCACCAGCCAGAAAATAAGATAAGCGAGCGACAAGACAAACAAGATTAAGACGGGCAACACAAAACCCCAGCTGCGACCGACACTAGTATCTTGCGCCCAAAGCAGACCGAGCGTGAGCAGGACAATAAACAGGATGCTAGTGTGTTTAAGGTTCATGTTACTGGAAGTATTGCAAATATTGGGGTCAGAGAACAATTGTTTCTAATATTAGAGAATATTGTTCTCTGACCCGGTTTTTCGTTTGGGTGCTGGTTTCTGTGATTTCTAATTAAGTTCGATATTGGATTTAGCTTGTTGAATCAGAGTAAATTATTCTGGTAACTTGCTCTCTTCCTCGAGAATCGCATTGACATCGATATTATATTCTTTTGCCTCAACAATACGGTTGATCTGCAAGGCATCGGATTTTTCTTCCCAGATCTGATTTCCCAAGTTTATCATCTTACGCTTTGGATAGGGCTCTTTATCTCGATTTAGCAAGAGCATTATCACGGGCTTAAGTTTTTTATCTTCGTTTATCTTTGCAACCATACCAATATGGCCGGTTTTAAATTCAACAATACTTCCTATCGGATATATGCCAATTGTCTTGATAAAGGCTTCCATTAACTCCTGATCATAATTGCCCGGCATCCATTTATACATGTTCTTTAATGCATCATGCGGGGTCATTCCATCATGGTAAACTCGATCACTGGTTACCGCATCATAGACATCGGTGATCGTAACAATACGAGTAAAATAAGGAATGACGTCCGCATCGCGTCCATCGGGATAGCCTTTGCCATTGAGTCGTTCATGATGCGCAAGGACAATATCAAGTGATTCAGACGGGATATTTTTATCATTTTTCAGTAACTCGTAACCCTGTCCAGGATGCGAGCGCATAATTTTAAACTCTTCATCAGTGAGCTTGCCTGGTTTGTTAAGCACCTCTAACGGGGTTTTCATTTTTCCCAGGTCATGCAATAAGGCACCCAGTCCCAATACATTAAGCTCTTGTTTTGATAGTCCAAGTGAACGGCCAAAGGAAATGGAAAGAATACAGACATTGACACTGTGTATTGCGGTATATTCATCACGTTTCTTCAACTGGGTAAGCCACATCGAGGCATCTCGATTGGTCACTATATTATCGACTAGTGCGGAGACAATAGTTTTGGCGGCTTTGGTATCAACACTGGCACCCAGTCGCACATCCTCAAGTGCCTGGTCTATATATGCTCGTGTCTTATCTCTGATCTTTTTTGCTTTTGCCAGTTGTTGCTTGATATTAGCCTGGACTACCTCATCATCTTCATTAATGTTGAAAGTGGTGGTCTCAGTGAAAGATTTTTTCTTATTATTGTTCTCTAGTTTGAGCAGTTTTGTGTGAAGTTCAAACGGAGTTTTTTCAGTATCAACATAAACATAAGAGCAACATTGTATTACCTGTTCCAGCTCATCCGGGCTGTTGATAGTAAATCCTTGGAATAAAAATGGAGATTCAATCCAGGGTCTATCCAACTCCGAGATATACATTCCAAGCAATAAATCACTTGAATTGAGTTTAACTTTCATAATTCCCCATGAAATTACTCATTATTTGTTGCCCATTTGTTGTTGATTACTAAAAGATTCACAACTTATTAAATAGAATAACGGCACCAAAAGTGAATACTTAAGGCTTTTGCTGGGGAGATATCTGGTTGACTGTTTAGCGATCTTAAGACATTTCTATGCTCCACGACAGTGCATAGTGGTTGTTATGTCCTATGGTTGCAGCAATGTGTGCGACATTAAAGCATTGATTCTAAAGGCAGGGAAAAGGGGGTTTGAAATCAGCCTAACAGTCTGGACACCTTAATCATTGATTGAATTCGATGTTCAGGGTCCTTGACTAACATCTTCATAATTAGATTATTCAGGTTAGCAGTAATGTCATTATTTATGTCAGATGGAGGGGTCGGCATAACATTAACCTGTTTTGCCATGACGTCTGTGGCTTCGCCTTCGAAAGGTAGTCTACCGGCGACCATTTTATACAGGGTAATACCCAGTGAATAAATATCGGAACGTTCATCCGTTGCTTCACCGACTGCCTGCTCCGGACTCATATACGCAGGCGATCCCATAATTGTACCCGTCTGGGTATCGATGCTTGAATTGGTGATCTTCGCCAACCCGAAATCTGTAATTTTAGGAGTATGCTTTTTCGTTAACAGGACATTGGCCGGTTTAAAATCACGATGAATCACACCACGTTCATGTGCATAAGCCATTGCATCTGTTAGCTGTCTGCCGAGTTTAATGGTCTTTTCTAACGATAACTTATTATTTACTTTTAAATAGTCTTCAAGACTCTGACTATCGACATACTCCATCACAATATAGGTACGATTATTCTCAACGATAAAGTCATAGACCTGCACAATATTCGGATGAGTCAGCCTGGCCAATGCTTTAGCTTCCTGGATAAACCGACCCCGCAGTTGTGTATTGTCAGCCAGGTGTATAGCCAGCTCTTTGATTGCGACGCAACGTTCTAGCAGTTCATCATGAGCTGAATAGACCGTGCCCATCGCACCTTTACCCAGTTCGGTCTCAAGCCTGTAACGATCACCTGAGATGACGGGTTGTTGCTCTGAAATACCACGCTCTTCCTCTGATAACACATACGTACCCTCTCCATGACTCGGACTGCCAGTTTGCTCATGAATCGCGAGCTGGGAGAGTTTTTTATCTAAGCGACTCAGCTTTGAAACAATTTGTTCTTCATAATCGGGATTAGAGGCCATGGCAATGGCTGAACGATACAACAAGACACTCCTTGATGGTTGCGTTGCAAGGATGTCATCTGCCTCAGCTACATATTCACGAGCGCGACGCTCGGCACGTTTTAGTGCTTTGGGTACATCCAGCCACAACAGTAGTAACACAACACCAATCCCTGCGCTCCATAACACAAGCTTCACCTGGTATTGTCGTTCAGCGAGTTTTGGATGAGGTCTTTTTCTTTCAATGAGTCCAAATAAGTATTTTTCTGAAACAGGTTTATAAATTGTGCCCAACGTACTATCGACATACTGAGGCATCAAGACAGGGAAGAATGTCAGGACAATCATTAGCATAAGCTGGGCCCAGTATGCCCTGCTTAACCAGAGGAGCACCACTTTTGGTTTTCTCAGTAGCTGCAACGCGACCTGATTAAAACCGGATACCATGCTGGCTGAATTTCGAAATAGTACGGAAATCAAATCTTATACCCCATGAAAGAATTACCAGGACAGATGGGCGTATTATATTGAATTTCAGGGAAGGAGGATCGGTTTGTCACAGTAGCAAGGCCGTTGCTTTGAAATTAGCAAGCCCTGAAAATGCGAACTACGTCACAATTTATTAGCGATCCCATACCTGGAATCGTTGATCGGGTTTTTCTTTCACTAAAGAGACCTGCCAGACCTGTAACTTTTTCAGGCGCGTTGACTATTCGACTTTCTTGAGATTTAAATCGGAGACACACCACGATTAAACTCTCTCATCTCTAATCTAAAAACGTGGTCTGTCCCCTATTACCCTATTATTTTCGAATTAATTAGCAGTAGTCTCTATTAGAAACAATTGTTCTCTGACCCTATTTATTTCTGTGAATTTCTCACAATACCAACGCCAATTATATCACTGCCCAACACCATCCCAGCACCGACAATGCAACTGTATTGGCGACCATACTGAGACGGACCCGAAGCCAATACAGCTACAAATCACTTTTTAATGACAAGGAGATAGAAATGAAAAAGTCACCATTTTATGCTGTCATGGCAGTACTAGCTTTATCACCGGCTCTATTTGCAAAACAAGTCCAAGCCGAAGACTGGGCCATTTCAGCGACAGGATCTTGTAAAACCGCATTGGGTACTACAATTTTTGCTGCAGGCGGCATCCGAGCTAGTGGTGGTACCGCCGTAGTCACCTGTCCTTTGACCAAAGAAGTTGGGACCGACACACTGAATAATGTCTACGCGCGCATGCGTCGCAACAACGCCTTCGGCCCTGATCCATTCTGTAATGTTTCCACCATTAGTCATTATGGATCGCCATCAGATATCAGTATTGGATTTGCCGCTAATACCACCAATAACCAAAGTATCAATATACCACTGCCTGATCAGTACAGCATTGGTTACGCTGATGTTAGTTGTGTACTTAATGCCGGTGATACCTTGTATGGCATTAGATACAGACAAGCCAACTGATAGGAAATTATAAATGTTTAATAAAAACATAAGCATGAGTATTTTAACTTCTGCCACGACGGCATTGGTATTCATGAGCCTGAATGCCTATATCAATGTGTCAGATAATGGGTCGGGACCTGAATTTGAGCAGGGGTCCCCGACCCTCTCTTTTTTCCAGGATCCACACATACAAAGCACGATCGCTGAGTTACAAGAATCAATCGATAACCTGCGGGAAAATCAACAGCAGCTTGTCATACACAACCAGGAACTGCAGCAAGAAATCGCGTACCTTACAGGTAACCAAACCGATCAGGATGGAGAAACACTTGCGCATCACAACTCGCTATACGATATGCAAGCCAATACAGATATCGCCCAGCAAGAATCCGAGTTGAGCAATGAAGCAACCATCACCGAGCGGTTTGACTACCTTAAAGAAGAGGTGTTACAGGACTCATTCGATCCGGCCTGGGATGCGGAGATGGATGTTGCTCTGGCAGAAGTGGAACAACGTATTCGTATGATGAACATCGGCACAACTGCCATTACCTCACGCGACTGTCGTTCGAGCGCTTGTCTAGTTGAATTTACACATGAAGGCGAGATCGACACAACAGTTATGGCCAGTTTACTAGCGGTCAAGGGTACGCGCGGAATAACACTGAAACAGGTCCAGGATGGAGAACAACAACGCACTGTAGCAATCTATAAACGAAAATAATTGGGGGCAGGTAAGGCGGCGAGTACGGAAAAGGGAAACAAGTGGGTGATGAGTTTTTACTCTCGGCTCTGGCTCCTGCTTCGCCCTACCTCCTGCATCCCTGCAGTCGTGACCTCAACTATTTATTAGCGCGACTTACGTTGACAATAATCTCTGCCCGCCTGGGTAAGGTAATACTTGGTGCCACTTACACCACTGACTTCCTCGACCATTTTGTTTTCAACCAAACGTTCGAGCGCATGTTTGACTTTATTTTGATCTGTTCCCATTTGATCAGTAATCGTTTGAATTCGTACTCCTTTGTCACCTTCCTTAATGAGTACCCTGAGTACATTAACCAGATCTGCTTTTCCATCTTCCTTCTTTTTATCATTTGCCGTGGCAGACTTTTTCTTTGGTTTCGCGCTATGGCGTCGATTTTTAACCCGAAACACAACCATATTACTATTCTCTTCGGTTTCAATTTCACCTTTACGAAGTTGATCAAATAGTTTCGCAAGCCATAGAAAGGCCGGCATGATCAGCAACAACATAATGATAAATAGCCAAACCGGGATTGTAACTTCGTAGGAAAATATCGACATAGTAACTATTAGATTACACCAAGAATCAAATTATTCTATGGACTGGTTAGAATAAATGGTGCCAAAGAGATAAATTTTCCAATAATGCGCCCCCTATTATTCTCCAGCCACACGTGGTAAATACTTTGCGGCAATGGGCACAAGGCGTGTTATCCAGTCCAGGCCATCGGCCTGTTTAAGATGTAATAGTTCATGGAACGCGATCCCAGTGGGTCACCAGGATCGAACTGACCGGTATCATTAACCAGATACTCATGACATCCACCGCAAAGTGGTCTGTCCTCTATTAATCCTAATCCTATTATTTCATTTATTACTATAAAGGTTCTACTGATATTCCCGCTACATTTGTTTGTAGGTTGTCAGCGGTTAATACCTTATGCTGAAGGTAATTCTTATATATGCCTTCTATTTGAGGATGATGTTTGCTCTCCTGTTCAGTCAAAGTTTCCATAACCAGATGGACCGAAGCCTGCACAGGGTTTAACGTCGTATCAAATGCCTGTTCCTGAATGCGCATTTTTGTTATGCGAACAGGAATGATGCGATGCTCACCAAATACCAGACTAACCAGGGGTAACGGTTTATAACGATTAAAACCTAATAGCGCTTTGACGAAATCAACAAAACCAAACAAGCTGCTCCCGGAAGAGGCTGCCCCAGGTTGATTGGATGCTTCAGCAGGATGAAGTAATAACTCAAGTGATGATAAAAAACCTATTACTCCATCTGGATTAACTACTCCGTTATCGTCGAAGTAACCATCACCAAGTAATGCATCAACGGACAGATCAAAGGAAATACGTTCACGGACTCCGGCTGTTTTATAGACAGGAACTTTTTTACCCAACGGGAGGATGTCCCGCTGCAAAGAATCCGGATTTAACTGAAACGTCGTAATCCTGGTAAATTGCCGATCCGGATATAAGGCGATAAAGGCGCCTTTCAGATAATTAGGGGATAGCGGATTGTTATCCATTGACGTTGACCCGGGCTTTAGCTTTCTGTCGGCTCGGTTACTGCTGTATCCCTTTGCCATCCCTCATTCTGTAGTACGATTTTCTGGATGGCGATCGCAGTATTATTGGCATCGAGTTCTGGCAACGCAATAAATTCTGACACCCAGCAACGGTAAATTTTATACGAAATGGCGACGTTGCCCTGCAGATTCAGTAAATTGAGTATGATGTCTTTTCTAAAATTGACTAGTGACATGGCCCCATCACCATCAAGATTATTGGTCAGGTTGGCCCACTGCTCAAATACCGGATCATGCGACAGGCCCTGCTCCAGGGTGATTGGCATATATTTAGTACGCCCTGGAGAAATGCGTGAATGGGTAGGGTCACCCCCCGTACGATGCTCAACAGCTTCGGTCACTTTATGTAGCGCTGAAACCTTGTTCAAACCTGCAACAGGCTGACCATCAATAAGAATCATAAACTTGAAATTACGATAGGGATCGTGACGATGTGTATTCGCAGGAAACTGTGGTGCTGCCATCTTCCTCCTCCTTGAAAATAAAACTAGCCGATTCTGATACTAATCCCATTATCAGGTATGCCGTGTTGATTTATATCAGTTTAGTCAATAATAATTGGGGTCAGATACCAGTTTTCACTCTACCCCCTTTTTATTTTTTTTGCTCTGACTCTATTTATTATTATCTTTTCTTGAAATATAACGGTAATCTCGTTACAAAGTACATGTCGTTGTTAAACTTTTATAACTCGACATAGAATATTATAAACTACTAATAAGAGGGAAATTATGGAAATTCTTGGACTCGCTGCAATGGTATTGACACTCGTAGGCTGGATCTGGCTCGTGGTATTAGGTTTTAAGGATCACTGGGGATGGGGCTTAGGCATCTTTTTATTCGGTATCGTTGGTCTCGTATACGGATTTATGAATTTTGCAAAAGCAAAAATTCCAACCATATTATTATTAGCTGGCATCATCCTGTACTTTGTCGCAGGTGCCAGCCTGATGAGTCAGATGTAAAGTTTTATTTCATATGCAAACAAAGCCCTGCGATCTTCGCGGGGCTTTTTATATATTTAACCAGTTAGGTCAATTCATGCGTCACATACCAGAAGAAACAGGGCGCGGGATAATAAAAGGGGGCAAATGCCCCCTAGATATTCAACAATTAAAATATACCTGGAATAAACGTAGCGATTTCTTTTTTATACTTACGGTATGTATCACCAAAATTCTTCAACAAATCACGCTCCTCCAGACTCACACCAACAACCATGTATACTGTAAATAACGTTACCATGATAAAGTGCGTCACCGTCATGACAGGCACAGACCACATGCCAATCAACACACCCAGCATCATAGGGTGGCGACTATAACGGTACATATATTTTCGTGTAAACGGCAGACGAGTATAGGGCTGTTGTGTGACATACAGATATATCTGGCGCAGCCCCATCAACTCAAAATGATTCGTCACAAAGGTTGAAAGGACCAGGTAACCCCAGCCCAGGGCATACAAACACCACAGTGCGACCTGTCCAGCAATATTTTCAACTGACCAGATTGTACCTACAACAGGTTGCCAGAAATAGATTACCGCTATCATGGCGAGGCCAGACATTAACATATACGCCGAACGTTCAGCGGCCTGAGGAATGTACTGCGTCAACCAGTCTTTAAATAACTGTCGCGCCATCAAGGAATGTTGCAGACCAAATAATGTCACCAACCCAATATTAATCAGCGACGCGACCATGATGTTATCGGCCTTAAAATCACTGAGCGCTGCAGGCGCAAAACCACCTATTGCGAGAATAGCCCAAAACAGACCGATGTTACCTGCCGTGTATCCGGTCAAGCCAAACATCAGCACAGCAAGACGTTTAAAAATCCCCACTGATGCTTCTGGCTCAAACGAGTTTATTGTTGTTTCAACTGCTTGTGTCATTGTGTTTCTCCTTTTCTATAATTCAAATTTATTTGTTCATTGCCAGATGCGTGACCTGTGTTACAGGGTTGTCGTAATTACTCCGTGTATGCCGGCCATTCAAAAACCAGTCCAAAGTATGCAAGGCACGACCTCTCGAGGTCGCCGGTAACCTGCGTTTTGCACTTAGCAAAGTATCTTCAATATGCATTGTGTGTGTGTTCATCTTGTCACTCCTTATCATTCAAAATTATCAGGCAGCTTGGTTATTACCCGATTTACGAATAGACACCGGCGCCCACTGATACGGCTTAAACTCATCATCAAGGGGTATACCAATGGTGTTATTAGTCAGGTTGCTAAAGGTTTTGACACAAATACCCAGAATCACTTCCAGTACCTGTCGAGGCTGGTAGCCGGCAGCGAGAAAATCTTCCAGCACCAGTGAATGAATCATGCCTTTTGACGTTACCAAAGCACGGGTAAAAACATTCAAGGCCTGAAGCTTGCTATCTGCAACAGGCTGATTGTTACGAATAGCATCGATCACATCCGTGTCCACCTTCTGCATGTGTGCGAATGCAGTGTGTCCGGCGACGCAATAGGTACACTCCCTTTCAACACTGGTCGCAGTCTGAATAATTTCCCGCTCGGTCTCATCAAACGAGCTCAACGCGAACTGGTTATTCAGCTCAACAAAGCCATGCAGGCCAGGAGTCGACGCGGCAATAACGCCGAAAATATTAGGTACAAAGCCAATCATGTTTTCCACTGCATCGAGCAGTTCGGCTGCTGCCCGGTTCGCGGTTTGTTTGCTGTAAACGGTAAAGTGTTTCATCCTGATCTCCTGAGTTCGAATTTGTTGAGAACAAGACTAGAGGTCAGCGGCTTTGCAGGTAAGTCTGATTTGTGTAGTATCTAACTACACAATCTGTAGTAACCCACTACATATCATGGTGCGCATATGGAATATGGTCAGTTCTGCCCGATAGCAAAGGCCTCTGAAATCATTGGGGAAAAATGGACCATTCTAATCATTCGAGAGCTGATCATGGGTGCCAGCCGTTTCAATGAATTACAACGTGGGCTGAGCCTGATTTCACCGACCCTTTTAACCAAGCGCCTGAACTCGCTCATCGATCATGAGCTGGTGATAAAAAGGAAAATCTCCGGGCAAATGGGCTACGAATACGTGGCCACCGAATCCTGCCGGGAACTGCTGCCGGTCATCAAATCATTGGGCGACTGGGGCATGCGCTGGGCTCGCCAGCACATGACGGCATCGGATTATGATGTGGAATTGCTGATGCTATACCTGCAACGCAGTGTTCAGACAGATAAACTGGCTGGTAACGAAACCGTGATTCGATTCAAGTTTACCGATTTAAAGGACTTGTCAGACTGGTGGCTCATCGCACATGGTGACGAGGTCGATGTCTGTGTTAAGGATCCGGGTAAAGAAGTGGATATTTATTTCACCTGTACAGTCAAAACCATGGTCGATGTCTGGATGGGGGATTTTTCATACCGCAAAGCCGTTAAGCAAGGCGATTTAAAAGTAGTTGGGCCCAGTGCATTAACCAACAACATCTTCTCCTGGATCAATACAGGTTTATTTGCTGACCTGCCACCGGCAGAAGATATTTAATCACAGGTGTATTTTATATATTCTTCCAACCTGAAACATTTTACTCTGCCCTCTTTGTAATCGGGGTCAGAGAGCAATATTCTCTAATATTAGAATTAATTGTGCTCTGACCCCGGTTTAGTTTTTGACCCCGGTTTAGTTTTCGATCGATCAGGTGACGATACAGACGCGCCAGAGGTAACAGCCTGTTGGCTGGGTTTAAACCAGTATTGCACGAAAATACCCATACCTATCAATATCGCCCCCGCAGTGATACTGGTCGCGAAATGCTGCTGAAGCATGACATCCAAACGTGACACACTAAAGGGAACAAACCCAGCAGTGCTATACCAAAGCCCACCCACCACAGCCAGCGTGGCACCGATCACCGCGGTGGAAAAAATAATCATAAAACGTTGGTAAACCAATGTGGTAATACCGCCAACACAACCCAGGATGAACAGTATCGTGATCCAGGGCACCTCTGCGGCCAACGAGAAACCCAGATAACCAATCAACACACCCATAGCCGCACCGAAGAAAAACATCCCAAAAAAATACACAATAACAAGCATCACCGCACCAATGACACCAGCGAATATAGCGGCTAACAGCGTAATAACGACTGAGTTGGTAAATGAAAATACAAACATCCCCACCAACAACGCAGCAGACAGAAATCCACTGACACCCAGCACCACTTTAAACACACGCCATCCAAAAAAGCACTGGCCCACCCCAATCACAATCGCGAGTAACGGCAGCCACACTGCCAGCTCAGGGGGTAATGAACTTAGAAAGTCATGTAATGCCTGCTGGAACTGAAAGTTATTCATAAAGGACCTCAAAAGTTGTTTGCAATTATTGGCTCGGTAAACAATTATTGCTAATCATCGATGCTAAGTGTATTAAAAGCAATTGGTCTCTGACCCACTTTTTCTTACCCCCCAAATATTCCTTAATTATTCGCACGTGGTACTACATGACTCCATCAAAGTTGATCCACAAATGTTCCTATCAGTCCAGATGTTAGACTTTTGTGATACTTTCGTGACTTTTCCACCATAATTCCTTCTCATAATCGCGTTTCACTATTTATTTAATACATGAACCGCTTAGGAGAAGATTTTATGAAAAACAGTATAACTAAAGCCACCTTTGCATCGGCTGCCCTGGCAGTTGCAATGAGCTCAACAGCTTTTGCTGCAAAGTCACCTGCAGGTAGCCACGGGGCTGCTATCGCTGCGGGTGACAAGGTGCATTGCTACGGCGTGCATTCATGCAAAGGCAACTCAGATTGTAAGACCACGGAGCATGCTTGCAAGGGTCATAACAAATGTAAAACTCATGGCTTTAAAGGTATGAAAGCAAAAGCCTGCCTGGATAAGGGCGGTGTCATTGCAGACATCAAATCCAAGTCATAATTAAATGAAGGATGCAGAAATGATTTCCGGCTTTGGACCTGGATTTGGACTAGGGCTGCGCACTCAGCACTACAATGATTTTTTAGCTGAGCCACAGCCTGTGGAATGGCTGGAAGTCATTTCTGATAATTATATGGTCGATGGCGGCAAGCCATTAGCCATGCTCGATCAAATTCGCGCCAATTACCCGATGGTCATGCATGGTGTCTCCATGTCGATCGGTTCAATTAACGGCCTGGATAAAGACTATTTACGTAAACTCAAGAAACTTGAGCAACGCGTAGAGCCGATGTGGGTGTCTGATCATTTGTGTTGGTCAGGTGTTCACGGCCGAAATTTGCATGACCTATTGCCACTTCCCTATACCCAGGAAGCACTGCAGGTCGTTAAACGAAATGTTGAACAGGCACAGGAGGTGCTACAACGCCCCCTGGTGTTAGAAAATGTTTCCAGCTACGCAGAATATGAGCAGTCTGAAATGACTGAATGGGAATTTCTGTCAGCAGTTTGTCAGGCAACGGGTAGCAAGTTATTGCTGGATATTAACAATATCTACGTCAGTTCTTTTAACCATGATTTCTCGCCTACCGACTTTATTGAAGGCGTACCGGTTGAGAGCGTTACCCAGTTCCACCTGGCAGGTCACCTGGACAGGGGGGATATATTGATCGATACACATGATCACCCGGTCTGTGACGCCGTTTGGGATCTTTACCGCCAGGCACTGCTTCACTTCGGTTATGTCCCCACCATGATCGAACGCGACGACAATATCCCAACACTGCCAGAGCTGATTGCTGAACTGGATGTGGCGCGCGCCATTGCCAATGAGGTGCTGACCGGAAATTATCAAGAACAGAACAAAATAGCGCTATGCCAAGGACGTTAATGAAGCTGGCAGAATTACAAAACGATTTTCAACGTGCCTTGTTCGATACCGAGTGCAAGGGCGCAGACTGGATTAGCGAATCAGCGCGTGGCTTGTCAGCGCGAGACCGCCTGGATATTTATTACAACGCCTACCGGTTTCGCCTGGTAGACGTATTGTTGGATACCTTTGAACATACAGCCATCTACCTGGGTGATGACTGGTTTAACCAGCTTGCGATGGATTATGTGCAGTCGCACCCGTCGACCTACAAAAATATTGGCCTGTATGGTAAAAACTTTCCCGGGTTCCTCGCTGAACAACTTCCGGATGATAAGGAAGTTTCAGAACTTGCACTGATGGACTGGAAACTGCGAAGGGCGTTTGATGGCCCCGACAGTGCCGTCATGACTCTTGACGATCTGCAACAGCTTGCCAGCGAGGGAAGCGAGATTTGTTTACAGCCAGTACCGACACTCACGACTTGCACACATGAATTTAATACCCTGGAAATCTGGAATGCCATTGACCAGGATGAAACACCTCCCGTTGTAACACAGTTGCCAGACCCCGTTGATATATTGATCTGGCGCAAAGGCCATTCTCCCCATTTCCGCAGCCTGTCACAGATTGAGTCTGCAGCTATCGCCCGCGTCTGTTCCCGAGACACACTTGGGGACACGCTTGATAACATTGGTGCCGCACTGGAAAAAGATTTTCCTGATGTCGATGTCGCGACTGAATTTGGGTTAATGCTGCATCGCTGGCTAGACGATGAGATCATTAGCACTGGAATCCTGAACTAAAAGGGGAATGCCTAGCCCGTTTAGGGGCCAGACATTTTTTCACTGAGAGTTCTCTCCGTGTGATCTCCAAATCAGTGAGTCTGGTCCCTTCTTTCAATCTTAAGCCCATAAAATCGTCCTACCTATATATACCAATCTGGGCAGGTCTTCACTATAATTGCTTCCCCTAAAGCTACCCTCGCTTTTGTCGATAACCGCTTACCAACCGTGAAAATTCTATGAAAGATTGCCAGTTACAGAATAATACCGATATCAACCATGCGCTGGGCGAATATGACCTCGAAAATCATATGCTCAGTTACAATGAGTTTATCCCCAAGATGTATAACTACTGTAAATCGCTGGGTTTCGAACGGGACAAGATCATGCCATCACGGGCCTTTTGCTCGGATGAAAACCAGGGCTACCCCATTATTCTGATGGCCAAGCATTTTGGTATGTTTCCTTTTAATCATGGTCGGGTTGGCGGCGTGCTGGACACCGTGCGTCATGCCTCGCATGCATCGCATGGCCGAGATATGTTTATCATCCAGGCCAGCCACGTGGGCTATAACCCGGATGACCACAGTTTTGGCCATTACCGAAGAGTGTGTACCGAGCACAATGACTTCAGCCTGAGCTGCGGGAAAATGGCGAGTGTGATTGACTGGTATCAACATGAATATGAATTTGCCAAAAACACCGTGTTCCTGCAAAAAATCGATGGAAAAAATTATGTCGTCATCGATAACCAGTTGATGAACCGAAACATCGAGTCGGGTTTGCTGTTGCGTCTGGATAACCTGATAAAACCATCCAAAAAAGAATACACCCCGTTCCGTTCCTACAGCACCTCCAAATGCTTTCGTGCCGCTTCAGACCTTTCGCACCTGTTTAAAGACCTGGAAGGCAAGCGCCCCATCGGGGATGATTTATTGCCGGAGTATTTTTGCTTTAAACGCGAGCTGGATCCCCTCACGGAAAACGTGAATATCGTCGAGCATAACCTGCTGCCCTATATGCCCTGGATCGTGAGCTCCAAATCACCCTTACTCACCGCGGCCAAGGTGCATGTTCAGGTTGAATTTGATCGTACCTTCAGAACCATCATCAAGGAACCGGCTTATCAAAACAAACGCCTGGTGTATATTTCCGGTGTGAATATCGACATCTCGCCAGAACTTGACCAGGTCTTTCCCACCACCCTGTTCGTACCCTGGGCCATGTACATGCAAACCGAAACCGGTGAGCATACTATTTTCGAACAGGATCAGGTAATCGACATACTCAACGATCAGTCTAGTGACAACCCGGATCAGATTGACCTGGATGAAGTCATCAGCATGATGGACAACACAAAAACCGTTAATATTGAGGAATAGGATTTATAAGAGGAACAAAACCGGGGCAAAGAGCAAAATTCTCTAACATTAGAAACAATTGCTCTCTGACCCGGTTTTTAGCACTTCCCCACCCCGCGATTTTTGCACCTACGCTTCAAATATTGAACAGCACTAATGCCTAATACTTCACTCGCACCTTATAGACCAGCTCGACCTTGTCTTTGGGTGGTATCGTGATTTTCCACTCTGCGGTATGCGCTGTGACTTTGTCGTGTTTATGAGTTTCTTCCAGCATATCCCAGTCACCCGGGATCGGTTCGCGGACGGTGACCTGTTGTTTTTCTTTTTTGGCATTTTTAAGGGTAATTTTAAATGTCGCTGTATAGACATAACTGTAGGGACTAAAGCCACTGACCTTTTTGAACTCCGTCTGTTTCTTGTCCGCCGTCACATCAAATGAATCACCGAGTTTCAGCCGAATCGTTTCCTTATCCGGCGTATGATCAATGCGGTCCTCACCGATAAACTGGGCGTTACCGGATTTGTCTTTCTTGTACACGCGTACGATGCCTTTCGGTAAGGCTAGCCCTAAGTTATGTTTTTTCTCGTTATCAAAATGAATATAGGCACCGACCTTCATCTTCTGACCAATGTCACCGACGCTATTCATGTAGTAATAGTTATTCCCCATCAACACCAGTTCTTTTACGATCGGTACCTGTTGCGCAGTGAGTAGCGAGACCTGCTTGGTCTGGTTCTGTGCAATCGTCGTCTTGCGACCCAGCGTGTAGAGGTGGTACTCGAACAGACTTTCCTCTGACATCTGTGGACGGGGTGCTTCCGCCATGGCCACATCCATCTTTGCGCGCCCCATTGCTTTAAATTCTTCACGCACACGATTGACATCCCCCGCCACGAGTTGTAGTTGGGCATTGTTATAACTCGTGCCGGACTGATTGGTTAAGGTCACCCAGCCGGCCAGGTCCAGTTTTGTATCGTCTTTATCAATCTCGGCCACGTAGTCGGCCTTCCAGGATAAACCGCTGGTCAAATACGATAACTCCAGGGTCTGCCTGTCATTGCGACCACTGGTCATCTGCATCACCAGGGTGGGCCGATCACGTAAATTCTGTGGAATCGCATCAAAGGCAATGCGTCCGGGCAGACCGGTTTCAATACGATCCTTAAAGCGTAATACCACGCCGTTATTCGTCGCGAGCACCGTGGCCTGCTCCGCCGTTTCTTCCCCGGTGGTCGGATGCGTTTTAATAATGGTGACCTGCTTGCCGACGTATTTCTCGAGTAATTTTTGCGGGGTCAGTAGATCGAAATCAAAATTCTGCTCAAGGATGGAAAAGCCCTTGCTATGCGACAGGTTGCGCAACAGGGCCGTCTCAGGGCGGATCATCGCACTGACATCCTTGAAGGCCAGCAGATTCAAGCCCTTTTGCAGACTGACATCACGCG
>Ga0316205_10000968_pt1 | contig 41363 bp, 34 predicted proteins | sample 3monthpyrite_MG_FD_204941 | JGI IMG/M metagenome (GOLD analysis project Ga0316205, IMG submission 204941) | Microbial mat bacterial communities from mineral coupon in-situ incubated in ocean water Damariscotta River, Maine, United States -... | ecosystem: Environmental > Aquatic > Marine >...
TTCAGCTGGATGCGCCGCAGCGCATGGTTAACGATATGACCGACTGGATAAAACGATACGACACCACGCCGTGAACGGCAGCCGGGACGCGCGCGAGCCCCTGGCACAAAATAACAGCTTGAGGAGAACACAATGTCACTCGCTGGAAAACTGATTGCCTTTGTCGGGAAGCAATCCGCCCGCCGCTTCGATGAAGCAACCCGTGATCCACGCCGCACCCAGACAGAGCTGCTGCTCGGCATACTGCGCAAGAATGCCGATACCGAGTACGGCCGCCGCTACAACTTCGCCTCGATCAACAGCATAGCCGACTATCAGAAACAGGTGCCCCTGATTACGTACGCCGACATCCAGCAGGACATGGAGCGGGTTGCCGGGGGTGCAAAAAACGTGTTCACCGCCGAGGACCCCATAATGTTTGCCCAGACCAGCGGCACCACCGGCAAACCCAAGTTCATCCCGGTCACGCCCACCGACCAGGGGCGTACGCACAAGGACCAGATGCGCACCTGGCTGTATCATGCGCAGAATGCCCATCCCGGCATCCTCGATTACAAGGTGGTGTCCATGGTGTCGCCTGCGATCGAGGGACATACCGAGTCGGGCGTGCCGTTTGGTTCCACCTCGGGGCACATCTACAAGAACATGCCGGGGATTGTACGTCGTGCTTATTCGATTCCCTACGAAGTGTTCGAGATCGAAGACTACCAGGCCAAGTACTACACCATTATGCGCATCTCGCTGGAACACGATGTGCACTTTCTGGCCACGGCCAATCCGTCTTCCATCCTGCAACTGATGGACAAGGCCAACGAATACAGTGAAGATCTGATCGGCGATATCCGCAGTGGAAAGCTGTCGCGTCAGCAGGATGTCGAGCCGGCGATTCGGCAACTGGTGGAAAAACGTCTGCGGCCCAACCCGAAACGTGCCGCACAGCTCGAAGCGATGCGTTCACGGCGCGATGGCAGGCTGGTGCCAGGCGATTACTGGCCTGATCTTGGCTTGATCGGCTGCTGGAAGGGCGGCACTGTCGGTCACTACCTGGAGAAGTTCGACCCGTGGTTCAACCCGGACGGCACACGGCCGGTACCGGTGCGGGACTGGGGCTATCTTTCCAGCGAAGCGCGCGGCTCGATTCCCCTGTCCGACGAAGGCAGCAAGGGTGTGCTCACCGTGGCCACCAACTTTTTCGAGTTTGTGGCGGTGGATGAAGTGGAGGCGAAACCGGACAATCCGGAAGCGTGGCCGTTTCTGACCGCTGCCGATCTGGAGATGGACGGCGAGTATTACATCTTCGTGACCACCACCAGCGGCCTGTATCGCTACGATATCAACGACGTCATCCGGGTGGCCGGCCGTTATCAGCAGACGCCCGAGATCGTGTTCCTGCGCAAAGGACGTGGCATGACCAATATCACCGGCGAGAAGCTCAGCGTCAACCAGGTGATCGACAGCGTGCAGAGCGCAGCGCGCGCCACTGACCTCATCCCGGCACACTTCAAGGCCGAGGCCGATACTGCCCGCAGCTGCTATATCCTGCGCGTGGAGTTCGCCGGTCACGCCGGGGAAGAACAGCAGCTGGCGTTTTTGCAGGAAGTCGATCGCTATCTGAAAGAGGTCAATATCGAGTACAAAGCCAAACGCGATTCCTCACGTCTCGGTGCACCGGTCATGCACGTGATGCGCGAAGGCTGGTACGAGCGTGGGCGTCGGCTTCTGGCCGCCAGTGGCAAACGTGTGTTCCAGGCCAAGACCGAGGTGTTGAGCCGGGTGAAAGCGGAAACTGTGATAATGCGTCCGGAAATCGACAACATCGTCGAACTGAAAGAGTGAAGTGGTGCCAGACTGTGCGGGCAGCATCGCAATGCAATGAGTAAAGGGGAGCGCGTGGCGGGAATTGCATCTTTCGAGTTGTCGGCGGTGGACCTGCCGTTCCGTAAGCCATTCAAGCACGCAGCCGCCGAGAGAACCAGTTCCTACAGCCTGTTCCTGAAGTGCGTCACGGATTCAGGCACGGTCGGCTTTGGCGAGTCGCTGCCGCGTGAATACGTCACCGGTGAAAGCCGTGCGTCTGCCTTCGCCATGCTGCGCGATGATATCCTGCCGCGACTGCTGGATCAGCGCTTCGAGTCCATGCTGGATGTCGAGAATTTCCTCAACCAGTGCGACGGCCAGACGCCGGGCTGGGTTGCTGCGGAGGTGCCGCAGACTGCGGCCTGGTGTGCGGTGGACCTGGCGTTACTGGATGCTTTCGGCAAGGCATTCGTTGCGCGTGCGCTTAGTGCCGAACCAGCCACGCTGCCGGCCGATTTTCGCTACAGTGGCGCCCTGTCGGCCGACAAGGGTTGGCGCCTGGTCAAGTCGGCGCTGAAGCAGCGCCTGTTCGGTATCCGCCAGGTCAAACTCAAGGTCGATGAAGCCGGGGATGTTAAGGCGGTGCGCCTGTTGCGACGAGTGTTTGGACGCAACTTCGATGTTCGTGTGGACGCCAACATGGCATGGGGCGTGGAGCAGGCGATTCATGCCATGCGCGACATGGCGCGTTACGGCGTACAGTCTTTCGAGCAGCCGATCGCGGCGGAAGATATCGAGGGACTGGCGCGACTGGTGACGGAGACCCGGCTGGGTGTCATGGTCGACGAGAGTCTGACGACACGGGCGTCTCTGCAACGGTTGATTGAAATGAAGGCCTGTACGGCTGCCAATGTGCGGATTTCCAAGTGCGGCGGTCTGGTCGCTGCGTTCAACCGCGCGCGTGAGACGCTGGATGCCGGGCTCATCTTGCAGTTCGGTTGTCAGGTCGGCGAATCGTCGCTGTTGTCAGCAGCACACTTGCGTCTCGCACAGGCCGTGCAGCCGGTGACTTACGCCGAAGGCTGCTTCGGATTGTTTCTATTGCGCGAGGATCCTGTGGTGCCCCTGCTGCAGTTCGGTTACGGTGGGCGGCCGCCACAGGTTCCGCAAGGTAATGGTCTTGGTGTTAACATCGACGAAAATGTACTGGCGCGCTGGACGGTGGAGAAAGCCCGTGTTGAATAGGTGTTTTAAAATGATCATGTTCATTGTCTGGGCGCCTTTGAGCTATGGCCAGGCTCCTGCACAGTCGCCTCATGACATCAGCGATTCGGAGCTGGACCAGCGGCTGAAGTTTATTGAAACGCGCCTGGCCGGGCTCAATCCGAACGCAAGCTACTGGCAGTACGGCTGGACGGGGTTCTATGCGGGGACTGCCGCGGGCCAGGCTGCTCTTGCGATCGATGAAGACGATAATGATGATCAAACCAGTTATATCGTCGGCGCTGTTAAATCCGCAGGCGGCCTGGCACAAATGCTGATCAAACCGTTACCCGCGGTGAAAAGTTTCGGCCGCTTCCAATCCATGCCATCGCAGACGCGCGCAGAGCGGATGCTCAAGCTCGAGCAGGGCGAAGCGCTGCTGCATGAAAATGCCAGCCGTGCGCTGCAACGCTACGGCTGGAAACGGCACGTCATCGGCATCGCTGCCAATCTTCTGGGCGGCGCTGTGATCGCCGCCTATGGAGACAGCACGGATGCTGTGACGTCGACTGTTGTCGGCATTGCCGTCAGTGAGGCCAGCATCTGGACAGAACCTGCACGCGCTGTGACTGACCTGGAGGACTATCGCACTAACTTCCGCGACGCGCAAAGAACCGGCGCGCGCAACTGGCGCCTTGTTCCCATGAGTGGTGGCGTGGCGTTGCATATCAGTTTTTGACTGATGGTTCTGCGCTTTAATTGATTTGGCAGAATGCCTGAATTCAGTTGGAAATCAGTTGCCAGTTTGGCGAGTCTTCATTGCGGCCAAGGGAACCGGCAAGTTAACTTACGCACCCCTGCGAATCCTGGAAAAAATCGCTTGTGGATGGCGAATTCCTATGGAAATGGCGCGGTGATGTTTACCAGGAATGTAGACGAGGCAAAAGTGTATCCTACACGCACATTGGTAGATCGTCCCTGAATGTCCGATATGGAGGGGTGAACCTGCCTTCCACCGCTTTTCTGCGATAGTCGTTTTTTGGCCGGAAGCCGTCGTTTAGCAGTCACGAATATTAGCGCCAGGCCAAATTCCGCAACCCATTCCGGTCGTTTAGTTCTTGCTTATAGAGCCAGTGGACAAACAGAAAATAGCGACCCGTCATTATGCTATTACCTTGAAACGACCAGTTGTCAGCAATTGATATTGGTACCTTCAGAGAACCACTCTGTTCAAATAAGCAATTTCCCTTATAGACGTGTCTCCGAGGCGATCTATATTTCAGTGGCTGAACCGTTAGTGAAGCCTGTGGAGGGTTTAAGTATGAGCGTAGTGTATTTAGACGTTCAAACCCTGCTAGAACTCAATGCTGAGCAGCTGGAATCTGACTGTATTTGGCCACATTCGTGGGAGCATTATCCTTTTGTGGTCGACGGCGTGCGCCAGTGGGTGCGATACCAGAATCTGCAAGTCGAGCAGAAGCAAAGGATATGCAATGCCCTACATAAATATGATTAACTCCGGAAAAATAGGCTAAACGGCAGGAACCGACCGAGGCTGTGTGAAAACTCTGATTGCAACACGCCCCACAAAAAACCGACTCCACCAGAAGCTCCTAGAGCTGCGATCGGTATGTGAGGAATGGTTTTCGCGCCCCCCGTTTGGTACTGGTTTTGAGTTTTCACACAGCCTGGACCCAAAGCGGTCGTTATCATATCCACCAAAATGCCTGAATCAAGCGCCATCATTTCCGCATGGTTCACAGATTGAAGGCGAACCTGCTCAAGGTGGCTGATTGTGGGTATCAATATTGGTGTCTCATCGCTGTCTCAAGCGAGACGATAGATGACATCGACAACAGGGCTATCGTGGTCATGTCGAGGCATGGACATGCGTATAACGTCTGCTCAAGATTGATCTACATCAATGATGCATCTGTAGGTGTTCTGTAGGTTTTTGAGGTATAGAGCAGGTAGGGGATATACAGAGTTTTGTCCATCCCCAACTCTGGGGTGAATGTAGATAATTAAAATCGCTGAATGGGCAGAGTCAAGCTCAAGTGCGGTGTTAGTGCTCGTGAATACTTAATTCGCGGCTTTAGAAGTGTGGTCACAACGCCGCGTTAAGCCGTCAGCGTCAGCTTGGAGGAAACCAGTGATAAAAACGCTACAAACCTGTGAAGTGAATCCCTCTTCGTTGAACTTCTCGTTGCTTAAGAAGCATGCAAGGCTGGCGTTCCTGACGCTACTAATTATCCTGTCCTATGGTGTGACAACAGAGCTGAAGGCGGCAGTCGAGTTGAGCGGATTTTCCCCTTCTGCGGGATGGGCAGGCACAAATGATTTTAACGGAACAAGAGTTGTTATTAACGGCTCCGGTTTTGATGTGGATCGTGACAATAATCAGGTGTTGTTTTCTAATAATATCGCTGCGAAAGTCCTTTCTGCGCTTCCTAAAGATCAAAACTATCTATTGCATAAGACTATTGGCCAGTCTGGATCACAGGATGGCGGGTTAGATAACCCGTGGGATGTTGCTGTCGACGATATCGGTAACGTCTATGTCGCGAATAGCTTGAACCGCCGCATTGAGGTTTATGACAGGCGCGGGGATTTCGTACGAAATAATTACCACCAGCTGAACAATCCAACCCGCGTCGCGATTAATAATGCGGGACAGCGGATTTATGTCGTTGATGCTGAACTGGGAGGGCCGACTGCTGGTCTACGTATTGTTGCGTATCAACTGAGTGGTGGGCTGCCTGTCGCCGAGATAAGCCTGGGTTCAGGGGTGCCAGCGCGTGACGGTATTACAGTCGATGAGTCTACAGGGGCTGTCTATTACCAGAATCTCAAATTCAATTCGAATCTTCAGTATCAGCGAGAACTGGATTTACCGCTGGGCAGCAGTTTTGTGGTGAGTAATGCTTTTCACCAGGGAACCCAGACGCTTCTTATTCTTGATAATAATTCAAGGGTTCTGCGTTATAAGAATGACAGTCTGGACTCTGAGTTCTCGATAACCGTACAGGGCGAAGCATATGACCTGGAAGTGGATTTCAAGGGTGATATCTACGTTAGTTCCAATACGTTCGGTTTGGCGAGCCCAATTCGGAAATTGGATGGTGCGACGGGAAAGCTTATCGCGCGGTTCGGAAATCCCAATGAGGTGGCGACGGGTATTGCGGTGGACTCGAATACGATGCTTTACGGGGCATTCCCAGTGGACGGTTGCCAGTGCATCGAAGTATTCGCGCCATCAGGGAGCGAGCAACTTATCGTCGCCGTACCACCGGGTGCTGTAGATGGGCTCATCACGGTTACTACACCTGAAGGTACGACTGACAGTGTCAAGATCTTCAAGGTGCTTGACGACGAGGGTCCAGTCACCCTGGATAAGTTCGAGGTGACTCAGGGACTGGAAACCAACCCATTGGTTCGGGGCAAAGAAACACTGATGTACCTCAGATTTAACGGGCGTTTTGGCGATCCTGGTCGCGATTCGGTGAGTTTTCAGGTGACGGACCCCAATGGGAAGCAGCTTTTAATCGGTTTCCCATTGGGTTGGGATGATATTCGCTACGACGACAGGAACAACAAGACTACTGTGATGCTACACATTCCGCGGCTGTCTTCAACCGGGGATCATGAATTCTTCGCCAGCGCTAACCATGGTGGCACTAGCATCGCTCAGGTCAGCGTTACTCGGCGTGTTTATGAGGTTAAAGGCTTTCCGCTTTTATTTGTCAAATTTGATTCCCCGGAAGAAGAAGGCTCTCCAGCGCAACCATACGAGTGGTTTGATACCAGAACGTTTTTGTCGGCAATTGACCTTCTTAAGCGTGTGCTGCCGGTAGAGCCTAACGAGCTAACCTATAACTTTCACGAAACACTGAGTTCGAACCACGAAAAACTGGGGGCAGATCTCAGTGATGATGCCGAGACCGATATCGGGCGAGCCTATATTCGAGGCGTAACGAGCAACATTGGTGCGCACTACGCGGATAAAACGGCATTTAGACCTGAGAAGACAGTGGGTCTGGTAGATGCGGCGATAAGACCCGAAAATGTCAATATAACTGGCTGGGCCGGATTTGGATCTGACAGTGCTTGTACTTTCTTTACCGCCGACCAAGGCGGTGGATTAGAAGGGTGGGCAAAAACACTGGCACACGAATTGGGCCATACCTTGAAACAGGTTGCCAAGGGCAAAAAGAACTATATTAAGTTCGAAGCAAAAGGAGGCGATAATCACACCAAGAATATTACCTTGGAAAACGAGAAGGGCGCGCCGATAACTGCATGGAATCCGATCACGGATGGCTTAATCGGGGCTGAGTCTGCGGTTTCTATTATGAGTTGGGGTAGCTCTCCGAGAGATATGGCGTTCTTCGAGAGCCAGTACAGCGGACCGGAAGGCGACGAGGATCTTGAGTATCGCTCGATGTTGCGGCAGCGTAATCCAGAACCAGGTTTTAAGACGCAGAGTTTTACTCGGGTTACCGGCGAGAAGCAGTACGTGATCATTGGCACTATCACTGACGATGGGGAAGTCACGATCGAAACCTCGTACGTCAGAGATTACGCGGAAGAACCTACGCCGGCGGTTCGATCTGATCTCGAGCTGGTTTTTCTTGATGGCGAGGACCAGGTCCTGTCTCAAACTGGGTTTCTGCCAGAGTCCCCCTTGTACGATACCGCAAGTGATTCCTCATCCTCTGCCGCACTTTTCAGTCTGGTTCGCCCATTGCCGGAAAATACGGCGAGGGTAGAGATTCGCCTGCTTGGTCGAGTTCTCAAATCGATTGTGCCCAGCAACACTGTACCCAGCGTTTCCGATGTGAGTGTTACCACGCGGGAGTTTGGTCCCTATACGATTGGATGGTCTGCTACAGATGCTGACGGCGATGAATTAAACTACGCAGTTTACTATTCGACTGACGGTGGTCAGAGCTTCATCCCCATCGCAGTGGGTCTGAGCGATACGCGATTCAGCTGGAATCATGCCATACAGGGAGGCTCCAGTAGTGCAGTCATCGAAGTGGTCGCAGGCGATGGGTTCCATCGAGGCAGCGCGTTGTCGGCGCCGTTTACTGTACCCACCAAGGCGCCCGTGGTTTCCATTATCACCCCAAAGGATGGGGAGCAGATAATGGAAGGCAGTACGATACAGTTGCGCGGCTCAGCGTACGATCCAGAGGACGGGGTATTATCTGGAGACAGTATGATCTGGGAAGTGGATGGGGTCACTCTTGCGAGTGGAAATCCGGTTCGTACCGGGGATCGCACCATCCTTACACCTGCTGGGCCAGTATCGTTGCCAATGGGTGTTGGATCTCACACGGTTGCTCTGACAGTCACGGATAAAAGCGGTGCTTCGGTGCGCAGTGAGATTAATGTCATGATCGTTGCAGACACCGACAGGGATGGCAAGTCTGATGAAGACGAAACAAATCTCGGCAGCGACCCTTATGATCCAGCCGCATACCCAAGTATCTGTGGCGACGGCAGTGTGGACTTGGGTGAACAGTGTGATGATGGGAACATCTTCAATGGCGATATGTGCAGCGCGATATGTGAATGGGAAAATTCGGATCCATTTTCACAGTGTCGAGATCGCGTTGTATCGACCGATCCAGGCGCCTGCTCTGCAAGTATAAATAATGCATCAATCGACAACGGTTCTCTTGATCCCAATAGAGATCCAATTGTAACCATGCAAACGCCTACAGGCCCGTATTCTTTGGGGGCTACCAATGTGACACTGACGGTAACTGATGACAGAGGGGGGGCAGATTCATGCTCAGCGACGGTCCTTGTGCTGGACAAAGAAGTCCCTTCGATAGCCGCGCCCGTAAATGTCGTTCAAGAATGTTCTTCATCGGGCGGTACCAGCGTTTTGCTCGGCACCCCAACGGCTGTATTCGACAACTGCGATGTAGACTTGGTGGTTGCCAATGATGCACCAGCCCAGTTCCCACTCGGTTTGACGTCTGTGAATTGGACCGCCAAGGATGATGCGGGCAACATCGGTAGCGACACGCAAGACGTCACGGTTGTCGACACGACGCCGCCGGAGCTCAGCGTTGAACTCTCACCGACGAACCTGTGGCCACCGAATCACAAGTTGGCCTTCATCGCGGTGACGGTCACCACGACGGACACTTGCGATGCGAATCCGGAGATACGGCTCGTCTCGGTGACGAGTAATGAGCCGGATAACGGGCTCGGCGACGGTGACATGCCGGGCGATATCGTGATCATCGACGATTTCACGCTGGAACTTCGCGCCGAGCGGTCGGGTCTTGGCGATGGCAGGGTCTATACCGTGACTTACGAGGCTATAGACCAGAGCGGCAATGTGACGACTGAGCAGGCTACGGTGACCGTCGCGATAAGTCAGAAGAAAAAGTGAAAGTTCGTCCTCATAAGTCGGTAAGCGAGATCTCCGGTGCTCATCCTGGCCGGATGGGGCATAGTGCAAAGTGAATATATAAACGATCTACAAACGAAACCTTCCGGATGGGCGATAGTCCGGGCTCGATTACCCCGCACCAGCGGGGTTTTCTATTTCTGGGAATGTCGCATTCTGGCCGAACTTCACCGTACACACCAGCGCCAGGCTGTGGCACTCACCAGACTTTGAACGGCAAGTTACCGCTCAAACCCAGAACTTTAGCCAAGCCTTATATTACTAGTCACTAAACGAGAAAGAACGACCCTTATGCGACATTCAGTGGCAATGGGTTAGAAGTGGTCTATGCTAAAGACTAGCGACTGGAACTGACCCTAAGTTTCCATTCTTCAATGGGCTTTTTAGGTAGGATTTAGGCGAGTATTTTCGTTTGCCGATTACAGCTTGTCCGCCCAAACAATTCCGAGTGTGTGCTTCCGCTCCCAGTCAAATAAACAAAGAAGGAGGAGTCACTGATGACGAAGACACAAGTAAAATCTGCCTGTCTTTCCCTGTTTACCACCACCGCGTTAACCTGCCTTACGTTACCCGGTTATGCCGCCAAACTAACAGCTACGGCCGATATAAAAGGGTGTACAGACGCCGGCATTTCGGGGAGCGCGACACTCACCGAAGAGAAGACCGATGAAGGAATTAAGGAAATCACCATCCACCTTAAAGTAAAAGGCATGCAGGATGGTAAGCATGCGGTGCATATTCACGAAACGGGTGCTTGTGAACCCTGCTCCGCAGCCAAAGGCCACCATGATCCGGGGCCTTTCGGTCAGACACGACCGGATAGTGCGGGAGACGAGGTTCCCGCATCAGACATAAATCACCCGTATCACATGGGCGACCTCATCAATATAGACGTGAAGAATGGTAAGGGCTCCATGATGCATACTACAAACCGGGTGACCTTGTCACCGGGCCGCCTGAGCATATTCGACGATGACGGCAGCAGCTTCATTATTCATACCAACTCAGATACCTACTGCGACGAGGAGAGCGATCTCAAGAAGGGCTGCGCCGGTGGTCCCCGCGACGCTTGCGGAATCATTAGGCTTGATTAAAGTTCGATGTTTGTAGGGACTTGAGAAAGTGTTTTGCGTTAGAAATGGCGGCCTTTGGGCCGCCATTTCTATGTCGTTGTGAACTTCCAGGTTTGGCCGGACTTCCCCGTACCCAGATTCGCCAGAGGTTGGGTCGTTCACTCTCGCGAACGGCAGGTTAGTGGTGAAAGCCGGTCCTACAGGAATTGCTTATATAACATTCCGCTAACAGACGGGAGACGACCTATTCCGGCCCTTTAGTCTTTTCTTATATTCTCGCTGGGTAACAGACGTGAAACGACCTATCTCGGACCTCCAGGGAACAATTGTTTCAGGTGCCAGATCGTTACATCAACCCACAGTGTTTGTTGTTTGAGGAAAAAACACCGTGCAAACGCGTCAGGTTAGGAGAGTCTGGCAGATCTGAACGACGTCTTCATTGCGAAACTGGAAGGACTTACTCAGCTGAAGTAGTCTCACGTATATCGATCAACGAAAAAGAACAAACAAGGCTAGAATGATTGTTCACCACTTGACAGTTTAATAGCAATGAAATGCAGCATCTTTTCCATTTTGATTTATTGCGTTAGCAGTAGCGCCTTTTCCAGCGAATGGAATTTTAGTCAGCTGAATAATCATCAGGGGGCATTCTATCTCGGATTGCTCACGGGGTTAGCCGGTCATGAGCTTAGTCACTTCGCCGTGGCCGAGGCCGAAGGTACTAGCGCAGAGTTTGACGGCATAACTATTGTCTACACTAACGAAGATTTATCTGACCAAGAGAAATTGAGGGTTGCTTCTGCTGGATTCCAGGCGCAGTGGCTAATCTCTGAGACTGCGCTTCGTTATCGAAGTCATCATACATTGACGGATAAAGGAGATAATTTTAATGCAGGACTGGTATGGGCGCACTTGGGTATTACTGCTGCCTATCTCACTGTATTAAAAAATCACGAGGATGGGGATATTGAAGGGATGTCCCAGGCCACTGGTATTTCCAGAAATGGTCTGGCGCTTATGGTGGCCATCCCTGCTGCCCTGGATGCCTGGCGTCTAATGGGCTCGGATGTGCCTAATTGGGTACCGATCATTTCCATGGGTAGCAAGAGCCTGGGCATCGCAGCGGTCTGGAAATTTTGATCGATACAATTCACAACTGGTTATCGAGGGAATTGCCATGCATGTAACACTTCATTGCAGCCTGCGAGGCCAATCATGAGACATCTATCAACGAGCCGGGCAACCGACGCTTTTTAACACCAGGGAACCCGCATCAACAGGGTTTTCTTTTCTTAGGAATGACTGGTTCTGGCCGAACTTCCCCGTACGCAGCTGGGCCAGTAAGTAGCTTCTTCCCAGTCACGAACGGCAAGTTACCGACCGAACCCGGTACTACATGAAATTCTTATATAACATTTCGCTAATCGGCAGGAGTCGACGCTTTCCGGTCATTCTCATGTGCGCGGCAGAAAACACATCAATTAATACATAGTGTATTAGACGGATTGTCAGCATTAGGCCCCTTTAAGGATTTCATGGCTCATGGGCAATTTGTGCTGATCAAATACTTATCCAAATAGTTGAAATATGTCTGGCTTACTATCTCTGGAGGGCGTAGTCTCGTGCGCCTTGCCTCCCTCTATTAGCCTCCTCAGAAATACAGATCGGTGAGTGCTGTACAGCACGACCAACCAATCAGCCATGGATCAATAATAAAGTCCCGGCTGAATAAAACAGCGTCGCAGTAAAACCAACAAGTAACTTGGAGTAATATTTATCAAATCACATCTATTGGGTACTGTGTGCGCGTTTTGTTTTTGTGTTTATCAACCAGCGAGTGCGGATCAACTCGATGGGAAAATTCGTTTAGCGTCGAATCCGTCTATTACATCTGCCGCACTTTCGAGTGATTTGCTTGTCAACCAGAATGTACCGCCTAAGCCGCCGATCAGCTCTGCCTCTACCGTTCAGGAAACCCAAGCACTTTTGGTGGTCTTCGGCGGTAGCCTGCTGGGTCTGGTCTTTATAGCAAGACGCAAGAAAGCCTAAACAGTCACAAACGTATTAAGTGCGGCGACCCTCGGGTCACCGTTTTTCATTGCGCTGCGTGTCTGGTTTTGGCCGAAGACAGACGAACAGCGGCGACCTGAAGATCGCCATTTTCGTTTCCGGGATGGTGAGTTTTGACCCACCGCAGTCATTTCGATCGCTTGAGCGATGAGAATTGGTTAATACCCTGGCACGGGTAAGTTATTGGAAGGGAGCATGATATTCTGTTTAGTTGCATCGTCCTTGTCGAGTTATCGCCAAAGACGGTTGCCCGTTGGCAACCCTTTTTTCTTTTAGAGCAATCCTGATTTTTACCAGTCGCTGGCGTCGTCGGTACACAACGATGTTTTCTATCTCGAGCGCCGCCGCCGCTTAGGCAACGCAGACGCGGTCGCGCCCTGCCTGCTTGGCGTCGTACAGTGCCCGGTCGGCGCGCTCCAGCACCTCGGTATGGTTGATGTCGGAGGCCAGCACCTCGGCTACGCCAATGCTGGTGGTGGCGGCAACGACGGCGTCGCCGACTGTCAACTCGCTAGCGGCAATCTGCCGGCGCAGTTTCTCGGCGATAGCGACTGCCGTTTTGATCTCGGTGTAGGGCAGCAGCACGCAGAATTCCTCCCCGCCCCAGCGCGCGACCATATCGTGCTCGCGCAGATTGGCGACACAGTTTTCGGCCAGCGACTGCAGTACCCTATCGCCCGTGGTATGGCCATAGCGGTCGTTGATCGCCTTGAAATGATCGATATCCAGCATCAGGAGGGCATATTTTTCCCCCTGTCTTTCGAAGCGCGAGTACTCCTTCAGCGCTAGCTCATTGAAGGCGCGCCGGTTGAGCAGACCGGTCAGGGAGTCGGTGGTGGAAAGCGTCTGCAGCGTCCGCTCGCGCTCCATTTGTTCGGTGACATCGCGCTCGATGGCGACAAAATGGGTCGCCTGGCCTGACGCATTGCACAGCGGCAGAATACTCAAGTCGAGCCAGTAGGCGCGCCCGGATTTGGCATAGTTCCTGATGGTGGTCCGTACCGGTTGTTGTTTACGCAGCGCGCGCTTGATACGCGTTTTTGTGGTCGGATCGGTGCCGGACGCCTGCAGAATCCGCGGGTTTTTGCCGATCACCTCATCGCGCGAGTATCCCGTCAGTTCGCAGAAAGCCTGGTTTACATAGACAATGACCGGTCCCGGCGGCTCAATGAGGTCGGCCCGGGTGACGATGACGATGTCGTTGGCGGCATCGACAATTGTCTTGAAATCGAATTCAAACTCGTTTTCGGGCTCGGCAGACGACACTTGCCGCCAGGCGCGCGCTTTACGGCTGCCGCGGTCCCGCTGGGGCGCCCCGCCATTTCCTTGTCCACGAAAAACCCGCTTGCCGATGATGTCATGCCCCTACGTGCGTGTGGATGGCCATACTTCACCCTTCTCTTCCTTGCGGATTCTATACGCGCATCGCACGTTTGGCCATGCCCCGCAGAGAGCCACTTAATTGCTGCGCACCAGCCTGTAACAATCCGGGGCAGTTAATGAGCAGCGCTTTCGGTTTGAGGTCCGGACAGCCATTTGCGCATTGCCGGGTAACTAGTCCAGCAGTCCGTCTATACCGACGACCAGTAATCCGAGTCCGCCTGTCCAGATGGTGCAGGCAATCAGGTCATACAGCGTATACCTGGCCGGTGACAATCCGCTGATGCCGCTGAGCAGCGGCACCACACTTCGAATCGCCGTCATCAGGCGGCCAATGATGATGGCCATTTCCCCATGTTTGACCAGCATCGCTTCGGTCTTGTCCAGCATCGACTTGCGCCGGGTAGCGAATCGAGTGTGATGAAATCTCGGGCCAACCCATCTGCCTATGTAATAGCCGCTGTGGTCGGCAAGGGTGGCGCCAATAAATGCCAACGGCAACATCTGCGCAAGCGTCGCGATGCCTTGCGTATAAAGTAGGGTACAAACACTCAGAAGTATTGCACCGGATATAAACAGACCTATACCAAGGCAGGCTTCAAGAAATGCGATGACAGGCACAATGAACAGTGCGTACTCTTGGTGCTTGTCTATCCATTCCAGGAATAGTTCACTGATGATTCAAACCTCGCCGGGGCACGGGACGCGTGTTAGCACCGGTGGTTATACCGCTCTGCAATAGTCCAGCAAGCGTCGTGTCTTTCACCTGAGCTTTGCTGATTACCGCGTGAGTAATTTCCAGTGCTCATTCGCGACTGCCTGGCAACCGGGTTTTTTGATACCCTCTGACTAGGATTTCAACACCCAGGCCGAACACCAACCGTTCTCGTGGACGCCCTTGCCCGGGAATATCTGGCAAGCACGCCATTCACCCGATTCGCTGCGTATCAGGTTACAGTTCTTACAGTACTGGTCAGGTTTGCGTTTCGGGTTGCCGGATTTACTGGCATCGTGGACGTAACTCAGTCCCTTGGCGGCAGGATCGTCTTCGGACACGGGTGGCAAGTCGCCTGCACTGGCCTGACTATTCAGCAGCAGGCTACTTAGCGGAACCGCAGCAACGCCGGTTAGCGCCATTTTCAGAACCTTGCGTCGATCCTCGTTGTGTTGTGAGTGTGACATGTGTATCTCCTTCAGCGTGTAGCATCCCCAGGCACTCTGGAAAGGCCGTGGAAGTTTAACGGTATTGTGAGCAGCTCCGCGCTGCTCGCTCTAGTGTTAGTTGCCGGGTTCATCCCAAACATCTGTAAGACGTTTGAGCAGCAGTTTTCGTTCCCTCAGCGCTTCAAGTTTACGGCGTGCGGCGGCATCACGCCGGCGCTGCGCTTCGTGGTCTGAGCCGCGGGAAACCACGCTTTTGGCAAACTGGTGTGTTGCGTTGAATTCAGCATACATTGCGTCTTCTCCTTTGATCATCGAGCGTTATCCAATGGGCAGCGTCTTTGCCCTTTCTGCCATTCATCATGTCTAGGTATTGTCGAGGTAACATTCATCGATCCTCGATTTATAACAAGCCTGCATTTCATCGCTCAAAGCGCAATTATTGAGCCAGCCACCAGTAAAAAGACGAGAGGGACTGTTAAAAACCCGAGAACAGTGCGGCAGATAAGGCAGTCTTGCGGGTCAAGCATAGAGGTGTTCTGATAACTCATAATCATCTCCTCGTTTAGGCTTTGCATTGTTGCTCAGCAACTGTCTAGGACAATAGCTAACATTTACGTATTTGTCAAGGTTATGTACAATACAAATACTAAATTTTCTTGTGGCAGGCTATTCCTGTCGATCCGCCTGCGGCACAACCTGTTGAAAACCGAGGAGAACACATGACGGAGCAAGCGAATGGTGCATCGACCCAGTACCGTATCGGCGCCGTTTCACGATTGACTGGCATTTCTCCGGATGCCTTGCGTATCTGGGAGCGGCGGTATGCAGCAGTATCACCGCAACGCTCATCCGGCGGTGGGCGCCTTTACAGTTCCGAGGATGTGGCGCGCCTGCGCCTGATGAAACAGCTGGTGGACGCGGGTGACTCGATTGGTGCGGTTGCGAATCTCGATCTTGACGCGCTGCAAGGGCGGGCGACCGAGGCGCAAAACTTGCCGTCTGCGCCGGGGCTGCTGAGCGAAGCGGCGACCTGTCGCGCAGTGTTGGTCGGCGGGGCGCTGGCAAGGCAAATTCAGGCTGCTGATGAAACCCTCGCCGGTTTTACAGTTGTCACCCAGTACACCGATATTGCCGACTTCGAGGCGCGTGCCGGTGATACCGAGGCGGACGTGCTGGTGATAGAGCAGGCAACACTGCACGAGGATACCGCCAGGCAGGTTATTGACTGGTTGGCGCGGGTAAAAGCTGCGCACGCCGTGCTGGTATACCGCTACGCATCGACGGAGGCACTGCGGCGGCTGCCGGCTTCCAAGTGCTCGGCCCTGCGTGCTCCGGTAGATGCGTCCGGCCTGCGGGCGCACTGTTTATCGGTGATGCATGCGGGTTCCATTCTGCCCGCGCCGGCAGCGAATGAAGGTTTTGCGATGTCGCAGCCGGCACCGCCACGGCGTTACGACGACGAGGCGCTGTCGCAGCTGGCCGCGTTGTCTTCAACGGTTAAATGCGAATGCCCCAGGCATCTCGCTGAACTCATTGCCAGTCTCTCCGGCTTCGAGCGTTACAGTGCCGAGTGCGAAAGCCGCAGTCCCCGCGATGCGGCGTTGCACGCCTACCTTCACGCGACAGCCTCGCAGGCGCGCCACATGATCGAGGATGCACTAGATCACGTCATCGAAATTGAGGACATCCACCTGTGAGGCGTTATCCAGACCCCTGTATCGGGCGCCAGTATTATCTCAATCCGCATCCCGAAGAACTGATGTTGCGCAACAGTCTGTAACGCTCAGGGTCGGCTAACGAGCGGGGCGTTCGGTCTCCGCTGCGGAAACTACCAGCCGAAAGCCAATGTCGTCCTTGCGATGCGCTGCATTGCCACGGTTGCGCAGCGTTGAGCGGGCGAAGTGCGGAATGTCACCGTAACCTCCGCCGCGGAACCCGCGGCGGCTGCAGTCGGCCTCGAAAACAGCGCTGCCGTCAGCGGGTGCTCCGGCATAGGAGGCGCTCCAGCAGTCTTCGACCCACTCCCATACGTTGCCATAAATATCGTAAAGACCCCATGGGCTGGCGGTAAAGCTGGCGACCGGCGAGGTCCTCACATAGCCGTCATCGCAGTCGTTGACCGCAAAGTCGGGGTAGTGTTCCAGTGCTCTTTTGTCCGCGGCATTGGCGTGGGCGCAAAGCTCGGAAGGCTCATTACCCATGTAATAAAGCGTCTCGCTGCCGGCGCGAGCCGCGTATTCCCACTCGGCTTCGCTCGGCAAGCGGAACACCTCGCCTGACTTGCGATTCAGCCAGGTGATAAAGGTTTGTGCATCGTTCCAGTTCACACAGGTAACGGGGTGGTCGTCGCTCTGGACGAATCCCGGCGCCTTCCAGTTGAGGTCGTCTCTCTCCGACCAGCCTCCATCGTGGACCCAGCAGCGGTTCCCGGTGTCATGTCCGCTATCTTCGACGAAGCGTGCAAACATACCCCGCGTGACCTCGGTTTGCATCATCCAGAAGCCGCTGATCTCGACCTCACGCAATGGTCGCTCATCTGCCTGGCCGTCGCCGCTGATGTCTCCCATGCGAAATCGACCTGGTGGAATCCATACAAGCTCAAGCGGGAGCGGGGTGCTGATGACACGGGAGGGGGTCTGTTGATCCTGCAGGCTGGTGCCGGGCTTGCCATCGGCACGACTTTCGGCGTTCGACAGCAGGATTCCGCACAGGAATAGTAGGCTCAAAATCAGTTGCCGCTGATCATGTCTTCCGGTAAAGGTGCAACAAAGGCGGCGTGAAGTGCTGTCTGTAGGCGAAGATTGATTCTTCATGAATCCATGTGTCGGCCCGCAATCAGTTGAGCGCGCATGATCTCTCGCCGTCACTGGGTCTGGTGTACGCGCCGAGCAGGGAGTCATCCGGGTTATACAATGGGCTCGAAAGGTACTTCAGCTTACTGGCTTCGGTTTCAAAATAGATTTTCAGCGCGTGTGGGCCCTTGCCCTCCACAACGTAGGGAGCGTGATCAATATCGGTGACTTTGCAAGAAGTCATCGGGTCTATGGTTACGGTTATCATGCAGACTGTCTCCTGTTCATGAGGCCATGGGTATTGCAAATCCGTGCTACGGCTTTCTTCGCGCTGACTCTCCAATCGCTGCATAGCTCGCAGGTCCGTGAGCCGCAATGACATATGCGATACCGCTCGGTTTCGTTGCGCTATGTATTCAAGTGCTGTTCGCAGTAATCATCGATTGCCAGCTCTCCGCGGAGCAGTTCAGTCCGGTGATGTGCTTCGGCGGCGCGCAGCAGCTCGAGATCGCGATCGGACAACAGATCATCCAGATCCAGTGTCTTCAGCATTTCGGTAAACATGTCTGTGTAGGTGTTCATATCGCTTCTCCGATGTCTAATTAATGTCTATAATTTAGGGTAACCATTTCCGGCATCAAAATTCACCCGGGTAATCCTCAAAAGCGCGAGGGTGATGGCTTGCTCCGTGTGGAGGACGCGCGGCACCCGTAATAAATACTGCAAAAACAATCATAATAAGTCTTCCGGCAGTCCCGTCAGGTGTGCGTCAAACCAGCCAGTAATAATAAATCGCTGGCTGGTTTGCGGTCAGCAGGTTCGAAAATCGTAGCCGCTCGTTGACTCAATGTCAATGTTTTGTATAATACAAAGACTGATTTTATGTGGCAGGAGTGGCTGTCCCAAGCCGGCCGAACCCACCGGTGACAGAAGGAGCCTGTGATGACGATGGGAACATTTGTGGAATTCTGGAAGGGGATGTTCTTTTTTGTCTCGACGCTGATGGTGTCTGTCATTTTTTACCTGGTCGTGGTGAAGTGGCAGCCACTGTGGACGGAGGGCTTCAAAGATTTCGGTGACATATCCGGGGCCATCATGCGCCTGGACAAGACCGCCAGACCGGTCGCTGAAATGGCACCGCTGATGCTGGGTGAAATGGATGCAATGCGAAAGTCGATGCTGGAGATGCAACGCTCCATGAAAACCATCGAAGAGATCAATCCGAACGTCGAGGAAATGACAGATACCATGAACCGCATGACCTGGGTCATGGATCGGCGCATGGGGGTGATGAACAGCGAGATGGACCGGGTGGGAGACAAGCTTTCCCCGCCGGGCATGCTTATGCCGTTCAACTGGTGACGCCCGGACCGACGGTGGTTGATGGCCAGTACACTCTAAACGAAATGAGTTTGTATGAGAGGGCTGATACCAGGAGGCCTGCTAGTGCAGAAAGGCGATGATGACCGATACCAGGCCCTGGAAGCTGCGTCCGGCCAGCGCGTTTGATCTCCGTGCTGTCAACCGGGTGATCGAAAGTGCGATCGACACCTGGGACGTACCCGCACGTGTGAAGCGCCTTTCCATGCCTTTGTATCGCTACTCTGATCATGATCTTGATTTTCTGGATCTGGTGGTTGCCGAGGCAGAGGGTATCGGCATAGTTGGCGTCTCCGCGTGGGAACGCGCTGATCAAGGTGATGCGCCAGCCGGTCACAGCGCTTTACTCCTGCATGGGATCTATGTTGCGCCCGATCAGCACCGCAAAGGTGTCGGAACGCAGCTTTTTAAAGCCGCCGAAAAGGCTGCAGCTTCGCGCGGCCTTGACGGCGTGCTGGTCAAGGCGCAACCGGGCGCAGGCGATTTTTTCTTTGCACTCGGGCTTGAGCGGGTTCCGGTCAAAGACCACCACCGGGACTATCCTCACCGTTTCTGGAAGCCGGTAAACGGTGTTTCAGACGCTGTGCGCTGGAAATCTGTCCGCAAGGATTATTGAGGCGCGGGTAAATCGGTGTCCCCGATCAGATGAGGTTCGAGGATGGCGCGCACGTCAACCTTCGCCTGCAGGCGTGCGGCCAGCAAGTAAAGCCCGCCAAGCTTGCGGTGCAGGAATACCGCATCGGCAGGCGGTGTGTGCCAGTAGCCCTGATCGAAGCTCAGCGCCATACCGGCGTCGCGTATGCGCACCGCCAGATCACTCGTGCCAAAGTCGAAGCGGCCACGGGTTCGAGCCGGCTCGGTGGCCAAAGCGAACAGTTCCATCACTGCCGCGCGCTGGCGCGCATGAATGTGTTCCTTGAAAGAACCGATCGTCCCTGCGTTCTCGGACATGGCCGCGCGGTCATCGCGTAACGCCGCCGCCAGCAGTCCACGGTAGGCTTCGGCGACCGTGCCTGAATAACGCAGGGTAGCGCCGAAGTCGAGTAATCCCAGCTGCCCGGTTTGAGCGTTGTAGAGATAGTTGGCAAAGTTGGGATCGGTTTGAATCATCCCGAACTCGAACAGCTCGCGGAACAGCAGCCCGAGCAGCGAACCAACGACGCGATCACGCGTTGTCTGAGTGGCGCGGGTCAGCGATTCGATGGGTTCTCCGACCAGTCGATCCATGGCGAGTACGTTTTCTCGCGTGAGGTTTTCATCGACGCCAGGCACCCGGAACTCCGGCGCATCGTCCAGCAGCATCGCGAAGCGTTGCAGGTGCCGGGCTTCCCGCAGGTAGTCAGCTTCTTCGTGAAGCTGGCGCTTCGCTTCCTGCAGCAGCGGCTCGAGTGTCATTTCCTCCGGAACCAGACGTGAAATGCGCAGCAGACTGGCTACATTGTTGACGTCGCTGTCGATACTTTGCCTGATACCGGGATACTGAATTTTCAGTGCCAGATGCCGATCGCCGTGTGTGATTGCAGCGTGGACTTGACCGATTGACGCCGCGGCCATGGGGGTAAACGAGAAGCGCTGAAACGTTTTTTCCCACCCCTGGCCGAAGGTTTGCTCCATCGTTTTGACTACCTCGCTCATGGGCATGGGCCTGGCATCCGCGCGCAATCGTGCCAGGATCGCCGCCAACTCCGGCGGTAGCAGGTCGCCGGCATCCATGGACAGCAACTGTCCAACTTTCATTGCCGCACCGCGCAGCTCCGACAGCTTGTCAGCAACGCGCCGCGCATTTGCAGGCGTCAGCAGAAGATCCGCTGGCCGGGGCGTGTTGCCGCGGGCAATCTGTCGCAGACCCTCGGCCAGCATGCCGCCAGCGACACTGCCGGCGAGGCCGCCAAGATGTGCCAGGCGAGCCAGGCGGTTCCGCGGCACCGGTGAGGTTTTGCTTCTGTCCATTGTTATTACCACTCCAGATGTCTAGTATTTGTCCAGTAAATAACATTGACAATTGTTAAATGTAAAGATATTGTACAAGACAGATTCTAGGTCTGTCCCAGTTTCCAAGTCGGGAAGTTCTGAGAATTGTGTACCGCACTGCGGGCTGATCGGCCGAATCGGCTCAACACCCGCTCAACAGTCTGGCCACTCAAAATGGCAGACATTATTTTTCGGAAGGAGACAATCAGATGAAAGCAATCAACCGACTCGCGGCGATTACAACCACCACTGCCGCTGGTGCAGTACTCGTTGCTCAGGCCGCGTTCGCCGGACCGGGTTGTAATCAATCCGGCATGACCCCATCCGCCGATACCACAGGTTACCAACCGGCGATTTATCAGCTTACCCCCGGTAATCCTGGCGCAGCCCGCGCTTACAAGACGGGCATGGGCTACGGGCACAGCACCACGAGCAAGGCTCAGGCTGACATCGTCGATACCGCAAGCGCAGCAGGCAGCTTCAACACGCTGGTCAGCGCCGTCAAGGCGGCTGATCTGGTCGGCACCTTAAAGGGAGACGGGCCGTTCACGGTGTTTGCACCCACCGATGCTGCATTCGCCAAGTTACCTCGTGCGCAACTGGAAGCCCTGCTGGCTGACAAGGCAGCGCTGACCAGGGTGTTGACCTATCATGTCGTGCCGGGAAGGGTCGAAGCGGCGGAGGTAGTCAAACTGTCCAGCGCGGCAACCGTTGAAGGACAAGATGTGAAGATCTATATCAGTGACTCTGTGATGATCAACAATGCCACGGTGCTGAAGACCGATATTGAGACCAGTAACGGCGTGATACATGTAATCGATACAGTCTTGCTGCCGCCCGACATGGTGTCGCAAATCTGATTGGTATGAGCCAGTGAAGGGGCGCAAGTCGGAATGAGCGCAACACCTGCAGTCCGATTCGTTGCCCCTTCTGTTGAATCCGCGTTCTGGATTGATGCGCGCGGGCCTGATTCTGGCCACGCCTTCATAACCGGTTCAGCCAGCCTTTTTAGAGTTATTCCTGCTGCTGTGTAATTTTCGATTACTGATGTTCAAGGAGAGAATCATGTGGAAGCGTATAGCAATTGACCGTCGTGCCGCCGTCGTCTTTTCAGTGGCTGCTGCCGCTATGACAGGATCCGCCGCCAGCGTGGCCGGACCGGGGTGCATGGGTAACCCGCAACAGCCCACGGTCAGAAATTATTACCCCTACGGCCCCATGATGCCGCAAGCGGCCTACCGACCCGGGCCACCACCTGCTTATCGTGCCCCCGCGGCGCGCTACATGGGCATGATGGCACCAACTTACCAGCGGCCACTGCCTGCTCAGCGGGGTACCCCGAGAGCGATCGCCCGGGCTGCAGCGCCGGCACCGGTTGAATCATCAGCCCAGGTCGATTCCAGCTTGCATGCTGCAGGCAGCGGGAACGAGGCTGTCATTGAAAACATCACTGTGCGCATCAACGGCATGCGCTTCGAACCCTCGAATATTACCGTGAAGCCCGGTACCACGGTAACCTGGGTGCACGGTAGCAGCATGCCCCATACCATCACCGGTGAAGTAGACGGACTGCGCTCAAGCACGCTGTACGGCGGTCAGCAATACAGCCACACGTTCGACGCAACAGGCCGCTATGACTATGCCTGTGATTTTCATCCGTCCATGAAGGGCAGTGTGATCGTGGAGGCGACCGGCAGGGATACCTGATGTGGATGCGTCGGGTGCAGACAAAGCGCCCCAACGGGGCGCTTTGTTTACAACTATCAGGATCCGATCGACCAGTCTGCATCCAACCGGGTTGTTTGCCCAGTTGTCAACGCGCGGCCAGGCGTAAAACGTGAAAACCCAAGCCAGGTCTTCAGCAAGACGACTGGTAGTCATTCTGGGAGATCAGCTGGATCCCGATCACCCGATCGTCGCTGCGCTCGATCCCTCGCATGACCGGGTGTTCATGGCCGAGGTGCGTGAAGAAGCGACGCATGTCTGGAGCCACAAAGCGCGCATTGCACTGTTCCTGTCAGCAATGCGGCACTTCCGCGATCATCTTCAGGCGCGCGGCATTCGGGTGCGCTATTCAGCTGTTGATGAGCATTCCCACGCATCGCTGGCAGCCGCGCTCGAGGCCGAACTCAAGGCGCAGCGGCCGCAACATGTGATGATGCTTCAGGCCGGTGATGCCCGGGTCCAGGCGTCAATCGAGGCGACGGTACAGCGTGCAAACCTGCCGCTGCAGATCCTGGCAGACCCGCATTTCCTGGTCGAGCCGGAAACATTCCAGGCCTGGCTGGGGCAACGCAAGCAACCACGCCTCGAGCACTTTTACCGTGCCATGCGCAAGCAGACCGGTATCCTGATGCACGACGGCGAACCCATCGGTGGTCAGTGGAACTTCGACGCCGCCAACCGGGCGAGCTTTGGTCGCAACGGTCCCGCGCTGCTGCCACCGCCACCGGCGTTCTCACCGGACAGCATTACCCGCGATGTAATCAAGCTGGTGAACCGGGAGTTTCCCGAGCATCCCGGCATACTCGATGACTTCGACTGGCCGGTGACTCCGGCCGATGCGCAGATTGCACTGCAGGATTTCGTCGAGCAAAGACTGGCACTGTTCGGTACCTTCCAGGACACCATGTGGACCGGAGAGCCGTTTCTGTATCACTCGCTGCTTTCGCCGGCGATGAATCTCAAATTACTGAATCCGCGTGACGTCCTGGATGCAGCCGAGGGTGCCCTGTCTGAAGACGCCGCACCACTGGCCTGTGTCGAGGGATTCGTGCGGCAGGTTCTCGGCTGGCGCGAGTACGTGCGCGGGATCTACTGGGCCCGCATGCCGGACTATGCTGAACTCAACGCACTGGATGCGGAGCAGGATCTGCCCGCATTTTTCTGGACCGCTGGTACCGATATGGTCTGTCTTCGTGAAGTTCTCGCACAGACCCTGCGCTACGGGTATGCCCATCACATTCAGCGCCTGATGGTTACCGGTCTGTTCTGTCTGCTGCTGGGTGTGCGACCACGGGAGGTACATGCCTGGTACCTGGCCGTGTATGTGGATGCGGTGGAGTGGGTCGAACTACCCAACACACTGGGCATGTCGCAGTATGCGGATGGCGGTTTCCTGGCTTCCAAGCCGTATGTTGCGAGCGGAAAATACATTGACCGCATGAGCAATTACTGCAAGGCCTGTCGCTACAATCCGGCACATTCCACTGGTGATGATGCCTGTCCATACACGACGCTGTATTGGGATTTCCTGGCCCGTCACCGTGAACGCTTCGCGCACCACCCGCGTACGGCACTTCAATGGCGGAACCTGGAAAGACTTGACGTGCAGACAGTCACCGCCATTCGTCGGCAGGCGGATGACTTACGCAGTTCGCTTTGAACCTGCATGATGCAGCGGCATGGCAGTCGTAAAGGCGGCTTGCGCCTGCGTCGCTGAACGACACATGTAAAGGAGAACGTAATGAAGATCGTGATAGCGGGCGGTTCCGGCGGTATCGGTGGAGCCTTCGTTGAACAACTCGCCGGTCGACCGGACGTCGAGACCATTATTGCAACCTACCACCGCAGTAAGCCGCCTGAAGTCCAACTTCCTAATGTCAGCTGGCATCAGCTTGACGTGACTGACGAACCCGCTATCCGCGACTGGGCGGCGCAGATCGGTGAAATCGACTGGTTGATCAATGCCGTGGGTATGCTGCATACCTCGGCACATGGGCCGGAAAAGACCATCCGCCACACCGACCCCGCCTTCTTTCTGGAAAGCATGAACATCAATACCGTGCCCACCTTGTTGTTGGCCAAACACCTGCATGGCAAATTCCGCCACGGCCGTCCGGCTGTTTTCGCAACGGTCTCTGCAAAGGTCGGCAGCATCGAGGATAATCGCCTGGGTGGCTGGTTCAGTTACCGCGCTTCAAAAGCAGCGCTCAACATGTGCCTTAAAACTCTCGCCATTGAGTGGCGCCGAAGCCTGCCCAATGTTGCAGTAGCTGCCTTGCATCCGGGCACTACGGATACGGCCTTGTCGCGACCTTTTCAAAACAACGTCCCGAACGGACAGTTGTTTACACCCGAGCAGGGTGTTAACTATATGCTCGACGTGCTGGACGGCCTCAACTCGGCGGACTCAGGCCAGTTCCTGGCTTTTGATGGTGAGAAATTACCCTGGTAAGCGCATGCATGTCGCTGGTAGAGGGGCAGGGTGCAGAATCATTCTTTCGGAATCAGATGTGAGTAAATACGATGCAGTTGAAGTGGGCACCCAGGTAACATGATCAAACAACCGAGAGCATCACTGGCAAGACATGGTATGGAAGCAGCGATACAGAAGAAGAGCCTGCAAATGGCGATTATCTCGATGGCCATCGCCTTTTCTCCGCCAGGTCACGGTGCATCGGGCTCAAAAGAGGAATCCCGGGGCTTCTCGGGCCGAATCCAGGCGGGTGCCGGTTATGTCACCAGCACAGATCAACTCAACAAGAATGCAGACAAGCGTCTTGATGGATTGAACAGCAACGCGGATCGGTTCGACCGCGGTATACCTCTCGTCTTGCTCGACCTGCGTTATACCTTTGCATCTGGCCGTCAGCTCTACTTTGGTACCCCAATGGAGTCGGGGGGGCGGCCCGCCTTGTCTCTGGGTGCCGTCGTGCCGGTTAAGGATGGCGGTAAGCTGGATGTGTCTGTTTTCGCCAGCCCGTTCGAGAAGGTATGGCAGGATCCGTATCTGCTAGGGGGCAGGCGTGAAGATACGGACAAGACGACCTATGGCGCGAAGCTCGCATACAGCGACATTCTCGGAACGCCGGCGACAGTTTCTTACTCCCTGGCCAATGTGGACGTGGATGATGACGTGATCGGAGAGCGTTTCGATACCCTTGAGCGTGATGGCTGGTTGCACGAGGCGCAATTAGCATACGCGATCCCCGTCGGCCGAGGAATGTCTTTCGTCCCCAGCTTCGAATTTTCGTTAGGCGATTTAGAGGGTGATGCCAACAGCTACAAGGGCTACGAGGTTAAACTGGGATTGCGGAAGTTTTCTTCGGGCTACATGTTCAATCTCTTCGCCGGTATCGGACTCAATGACTACGACGATACTCATCCGATCTTTGAAAAAACGAGAGAAGATATCAGCTACTCGGCTTTCGCAGTTTTTACGCGTTCCAATCTGCTGGGCAAGAAGTCGCTTTTCTCCAGTCTGATTGCGGGGTACCGTCATCGGGACTCCAATATCGGTTTCCTGGATGCCGACACCTTTCTCGGTGGCTTGACGATCGGGTATAAATTCTAATCAGGCACTGGCACCGCTGGCCCTTTTTCTTTTTGTCTGCGGTTGCACGCCCGCAGGAAAACGTCATTCCGAATGTAGTTGGTCTCACCACGGTGGATGATATTGCCGGTTTCGTAGAGTATCAGACCGGCCAGAAACCCGACCAGGATGCCGATCATGAGAAAACCACCCATGAAACTGAAATCCCGACGACTGATCAGCGCATAACCGGACAGCGCCAGCAGGGCATACGTGTTGCGCAAAACACGATCTGGTTAGCGACTATATTCCGTTCCGGTTCACCATGATGGGGCGGGTCGCCCTGTATTGGGGCGTCGCCGCTATTCATTGCCGATTTCATGCTCTTGAATTAGCGCTCATACTGTCCCAAGTCAGGCACTTGCCTGAAACCAGGACGATGTTAGCTTGTGGAATGTTTTGTGCTGCATTGTTAGGCAATCAATATTCAATCCGGGAATCGATATGGCAATACGGGTCGCAATCAACCACAAAACGGAATACCGGTATGACCGGCTGGTGAACCTTACGCCGCATATCATCCGCCTGCGCCCGGCGGTGCACAGCCGCACGCCGGTGCACAGTTATTCGCTGAAGATCGAGCCTGCAGAACACTTCATCAACTGGCAGCAGGATCCGTTCGGCAATTACCAGGCGCGCCTGGTGTTCCCGGAAAAGACCGATCGCCTGTGCATCGAGGTGGACCTGGTTGCTGAAATGGTGGTGCTTAACCCGTTCGACTATTTCCTTGAGAAATCAGCACGTCATTTCCCCTTTATCTACGAAAAGCAACTCGCCAGGGAGTTGGTGCCTTTCAGAAAAATCCGGGAGGACGGGCCGCGCCTGCGCAAGTGGCTGGATGGTGTCGACCGCTCAAAACAAACCACGAACGATTTCCTGGTCAGCCTTAACAAGCAGCTCGAGCAGGACATCAAATACAACATCCGCATGGAGCCCGGCGTGCAGACCTGCGAGGAGACGCTGGAAAAGGGCAGCGGCTCGTGCCGCGATACCGGCTGGCTGCTGGTGCAGATTCTGCGGCACCTGGGACTGGCGGCACGTTTTGTCTCCGGCTACCTGATACAGCTCAAGGCCGATGAGAAGTCGCTCGACGGGCCTTCGGGAACGGAGCATGACTTTACCGACCTGCACGCGTGGGCCGAGGTCTACGTGCCGGGTGCAGGCTGGATCGGGCTCGATCCCACTTCGGGGCTGTTTGCCGGTGAGGGGCATATCCCGCTGGCGTGCACGCCGGACCCGGTCAGCGCAGCGCCAGTCACTGGCGCCAGTGACGAAGCCGAGGTTGAGTTCTACTTCCACAACGAAGTGCAGCGCATACGCGAAGACCCGCGCGTCACGCTCCCATACAGTGAAGAACAGTGGGTGGAGGTCACCGATCTCGGGCGACAGGTCGATGCCGAGATGCAGGCGGGGGACGTGCGCCTGACCATGGGCGGCGAGCCAACCTTCGTTTCGATCGATGACATGGACGGGGCGGAATGGAACACGGCCGCACTGGGCAAGAAAAAGCGTGAGTTGGCGGGCGATCTCCTGAAACGCCTGCAACGCCGCTTTGCGCCCGGCAGCGCACTGCAATACGGGCAGGGTAAATGGTATCCGGGTGAGGTGCTGCCACGCTGGGCGCTGGGCTGCTTCTGGCGCGCCGACGGCGTGCCGGTGTGGCAGGACACACGCTGGATTGCCGACGAGGCCACCGATTACGGCTTCGGACCAGAGGATGCACTGGGCTTTCTCAATGGCCTGACCCGCTACCTGGGCATTGGCAGTGACACTATCCTGCCGGGTTATGAAGACGTCTACTACTACCTTTGGAAGGAAGGCACGCTGCCCGATAACGTCGATGTACTCGACAACCACCTGGACGAACCCAACGAGCGCGTACGCCTGCGCAAGTTGTTTGAACGCGGGCTTGACCGGATTGCCGGCTATGCCCTGCCGATCAAGTGGGACCGTCTGCAGGACAACAATGGCTGGCGCACAGGCCGCTGGACATTCCGGCGCGAGCACATGTTTCTGCTGCCGGGTGATTCGCCGATGGGTTACCGCATGCCGCTGGACTCGCTGCCCTGGATCGAAAAGAAAAAGCGCGAGCCCGAGACGGAACGGTGCACCTTTGAACCGCGCCCGCCGCTGGGGAACATCTACGGCGAAGTGGGCCGGCGCTTCCGCGAGTTCGTGCCGGGTCCAACGTCGCCGCCGGGTTTTCAGGAGCAATCAGTTAACGGGTTAGACGAAGGCCACGCGCTTGCAGAGTACATTCACTCGGCACTCTGTGTGGAACCCAGAGAAGGGCGACTGTATATTTTCATGCCGCCGTTGACTCACCTGGAAGACTACCTCGATCTTGTCAGCGCAATCGAGTCGACGGCGGCAGAACTGCAGATGCCGGTGATCCTGGAAGGCTATGAACCGCCGCATGATCACCGTTTGCTGCGCCTGGCAGTAACACCCGACCCGGGTGTTATCGAGGTCAACATTCATCCCGCACACAACTGGGAGGAGCTGGAAAGCAACACCATCGCCCTCTACGAGGAGGCGCGCCTTGCGCGCCTGAGCACCGAGAAGTTCATGCTCGACGGTCGGCACACCGGCACCGGCGGCGGTAACCACGTCACCATCGGTGGCGCCACGCCGGCCGACAGCCCAATGTTGCGTCGCCCGGACCTGCTGCGCAGCCTGGTCAGTTACTGGCAGACCCACCCGGGCCTGTCATACCTGTTTTCAGGCCTGTTCCTGGGGCCGACAAGCCAGGCGCCACGCGTCGACGAGGCACGGGACGACAGTCTCTACGAACTGGAGATCGCATTTCAGCAAATGCCGGAAGGCGAAGTGCCTGCGCCCTGGCTGGTCGATCGGCTGATGCGCAACCTGCTGATCGATGTGACCGGTAACACCCACCGTTCGGAATTTTGCATCGATAAACTGTATTCACCGGACTCCAGTACGGGCCGCCTCGGGCTGGTGGAGTTTCGCGCCTTTGAAATGCCACCCCACGCGCGCATGAGCATGGTGCAGATGCTGTTGCTGCGCTCGCTGATTGCCTGGTTCTGGAAACAGCCCTACCAGCGCCGGCCGGTACGCTGGGGTACCGAACTGCACGACCGTTTCATGTTGCCGCATTTTGTCTGGCGCGATTGCCACGATGTTGTCTGCGACCTGCAGCAGGCCGGTTTTCCTTTTAAACCTGAATGGTTGGCACCGTTCCTGGAATTCCGTTTTCCGCATTACGGCCGCGTGGTGCAGCAGGATATCGAGCTGGAACTGCGTGCCGCTATCGAGCCATGGCACGTACTTGGTGAGGAGGTTACCTCACAGGGCACGGCGCGTTTCGTGGATTCCTCGGTGGAACGTCTGCAAGTGCGCATCAGCGGCATGACCGACAGTCGTCACATCGTCACCTGCAACGGCCGTAAGGTACCGTTGCGGCCCACCGGGCGCCGCGGTGAATTTGTCGCCGGTGTGCGTTACAAGGCCTGGCAGCCGCCGTCTGGCCTGCACCCCACCATCCCCTCACAGGCGCCGCTGGTGTTCGACCTCGTGGACACCTGGAACCGGCGTTCTATTGGAGGCTGCACCTATCACGTCGCGCACCCCGGCGGGCGTCACGAGGAAACCTTCCCGGTGAATGCCAGCGAGGCCGAATCTCGGCGTATTGTGCGTTTCTGGGAACACGGACATACCCCCGGAATGGTCGATATCCCTGTCGAGGAGGTCAACAGCGAGCACCCCTATACCCTTGATTTGCGTTGGCGTGACGGCTGCTGAGCATGAATGGCTTGAGTGAAAGTGTGGGCGGTCTTAGAGTAGGCGAATGGGTAACGGAATAACACAAGAAGGCTCTATGTCCGATGTTTCGTCTGTACCGCTCACTGCGCCTGCCCTGTTCGAAGGGTACGGTTTCCCTGCCGGTGTGCGTGACGAGATGTGTGCAGAACCAGGTAAAATCCGTCCACACTGGGACTATCTTAGCGGCGCACTGAGTGATCTCGGGGCGCGCGAACTGCAGCGCAGGCGTGTCGAGGCGCTGCGCCAGATCCGCGACAACGACGTTACCTTCAATATTTACGATGATCCCCGCGGCATGGGCCGTCCGTGGGAGCTTGACCTGATCCCGCTGCTGATCGGCAGCGATGAATGGCAAGTCATCGAAGCAGGGCTGATGCAGCGCGCCGAATTGCTCAACCTGGTGTTGCGTGACCTGTACGGCGCTCGCAGCCTGATCGCCAAGGGTGTGCTGCCGCCGGAAGTGGTGTACTCGCATCCAGGTTTCCTGAGGCCCTGCGTCGGGATGCCTCTGCCGGAGCCGCGCAGCCTGCTGTTCTACGCTGCCGACATGGCGCGTTCGCCGGATGGCCAGGTACAGATCATGGCCGACCGCGCACAGGCCCCGTCCGGTGCCGGTTACGCGCTGGAAAACCGCATTGTCGTGTCGCGTGTGTTGCCGAGCCTGTTCCGGGACTCCCACGTGCATCGTCTGGCGAACTTTTTTCGCACCGCGCGGCAGGCGCTCAATCGCCTGTCACCACGCCCGGACGATGAATCCAATATTGTCCTGCTCACCGCAGGACCTGCCAACGAATCCTATTTCGAGCATGCCTATCTTGCCAACTACCTTGGCTATACGCTGGTGGAAGGCAGTGACATGGTAGTGCGCGACGGGCGTGTATGGCTGACGACGCTGGATGGTATGCGCCAGGTCGATGTCATCCTGCGCCGCATGGACGACAGCTTTTGTGACCCGGTCGAACTGCGTGAAGACTCCTTCCTGGGCGTGCCCGGCCTGGTGAATGCGGCACGCACTGGCCAGGTAGGTATCGCCAACCCGTTGGGCAGTGGGCTGGTGGGTAACCCGGCACTGATGAAATTCCTGCCGGCGCTGTCGCGTCACCTGCTGGGCGAAGATCTGCGCCTGCCGTCGGTATCAACCCTGTGGTGCGGCGACCGGCGCGATTGCGAATATGTATTGGCGAACATGCACCGCCTGGTCATCAAGCCGGTGCATCCCGTCGTGGGTTTCCGCTTTGTCTTTGGACATGATCTCAGCAAGGGCGAAATGAAGGACCTGGGTGCGCGCATACGCGCCAGGCCTCATCTGTTCGTGGCCCAGGAACCGGTCGCCATGTCGACAGTCCCGGTGCTGGTGGACGACGGGCTGGAACCGCGGCGTACCGTGCTGCGCAGTTTCGTGGTGGCCGATGAACAGGATTACATGGTCATGCCCGGTGGCCTCACGCGCGTGTCTTCGGACGCCGACAAGCTGGTGGTATCGAGCCAGGCCGGTGGTATCAGCAAGGATACCTGGGTACTCGCCACGGAACCCGAGAAGCAGGCCAGCCTGCTTGTGGATGCCCGCAAGGCGAGCGCCACCTATGGCCATGGCGGCGAGGTACCGGCACGTGTCGCCGACAATCTGTACTGGCTGGGACGCTACACGGAACGTGCGGAATTCAACAGTCGGCTGATGCGCTTCACTCTGCAGCGGATGGTCAGCAGCGAGAGTGATGACCCCGTCACCCTTGAGCGACTGCTGGTGGCCGTCACCCGGCAGACAACGACCTACCCGGGCTTTGCCGGCGAAAAGGCAGAAGCCCGTATGCAAGCACCGGAATATGAACTGCTGGCGATAATCTCCAATGACAAACGTACTGGCAGTTTGACGCAAACGGTGGGTGCCTTGCTGCGATCCGCGCGTTCAGTGCGTGACCGCCTGTCGAGCGATACCTGGCGGGTGATCAACGATATCGATGAAGAATTACGTTCCCTGCAGCGCATCAACGCCGAGCACCTGATCGAGGCCTGGGACGAAATGGATAACCTGGTCAAGGCGATGACCGCGTTTTCCGGGGTGATGATGGAAAACATGACGCGCGGCCGGGGCTGGCTGTTCCTCGACATGGGGCGTCGCATTGAACGTGCTATACAAACCGCGGTCCTGTTGCGTTCGTTGCTGGTGCCGGCGGCTGACGAAGAGGAACAATCGGCGCTGATGGAATCCATGCTGTCGATTGTCGACAGTCTAATGACCTACCGCCGCCGCTTCCGCCGTGGCCTGGAGGTTTCGGATCTCCTTGAACTTGTGCTTTATGATGAAAGCAATCCGCGCTCCATCGCCTACCAGGTGTCGCGCGTCGAGGAACATGTCAACGGCCTGCCGAGTGTGCAGAGTCGTGAAAACCGTAGCGATCTGCAACGCATGGCCCTGGAAACCTCGACCATGGTCCGTCTCGCCGATATCAGGCGCCTGTCCCAGGTTGCCGATGAGTCCCATCAGCGCGAGGTCCTCGACCAGTTCCTGACAGCCCTTACACAACGGCTGCCAGCGTTGTCCGATGCGCTGACCGATATCTATTTCCGTGCGGCGGAAACGCCGCATCAGCTGTTGCGACTGCGGACCAGGGGATAACAATGAAGTACCGGGTGACACATACGACACGCTACCGTTACCGCAAACCGGTATCAACCTGCCACAATGTCGGCCACCTTCGGTTGCGGCCCACCAGCCAGCAGACCTGCGGTAGCAGTTCGCTCACCATCAAGCCGATGCCTAAGGTAATGCATCAGTGGCAGGATCTTTTCGGCAATCAGCTCGACTACTTCAGCATTCACGCCGCGCATTCCGAACTTACTGTTACTGCACAAAACGAGGTCGAAGTCGTATCCGCTGGCACGTTGCTTGATAACGCGTACCCGGTGTCCTGGGAACAGGCGCGTGAATACCTGCAAACTGCCAATAGTGACGAGCAGGCCATCGAGGCGCGTCAGTTCGTTCTGGAATCGCCGTTCGTGGAATTCACGCCGGAAGTGGCGGACTACAGCGTTGTCTCGCTAACCCCTGGCCGGTCGTTGCTGGAAGCGGTTGAAGACCTGATGAGCCGTATCTACGCTGACTTTACGTATGACCCGGCGTTCAGTGATATCGCCACACCGCTCAGCGACGTTCTCGAACACCGCAAGGGCGTGTGCCAGGATTTCGCGCACCTGGCAATCGCCTGTCTGCGTTCACAGGGGCTGGCGGCGCGTTATGTCAGCGGTTACCTGGAAACGCTTCCACCGGAGGGCGAAACACGGCTGGTTGGTGCCGACGAGTCGCACGCCTGGTTCAGTGTGTTCGTGCCGAACTGTGGCTGGGTGGATTTTGATCCCACCAACGATCAGATACCCGCCGATCAGCACATCACAGCAGCCTGGGGACGGGATTACAGCGATGTGGCTCCGTTAAAGGGCGTGCTGTTCGGCGGTGGAGAAGGGCACGTGCTGAAAGTCTCTGTGGATGTGGAACGGTTGTAGGCCAGCTGAACCGGCTATGCGCTCACGCCGGAAAGACTGAGCTCGGCCAGGATTAAATATGCGACGTTATAAAATTCTTCATCGAACCTACTATAATTTCTCCGCCGCTGTGCAGCTCGAACCACACGCTTTGCGTCTGCGTCCGAGAGAGGGCCATGAACTGCGCATAGAATCCTCAAGCCTGGAGATTACACCTCCGGCCACCCTGCGTTGGCACCGTGACGTGGAAGATAACTCTGTTGCGATAGCGACCTTCGATACGCATGCCGAACAGTTGTTGATTGAGAGCGAAACCATCATTCAGCAGTACAACCAGACCCCCCTCGACTTTCTGGTGACCGATTACGCGACAGACTATCCGTTTATCTATACACCCGAGGACAGGGTTGTGCTGTCGCCCTATCTGGATATCACCGAGCATAAGGACAGCGGTCTGCTGACTGAATGGGTTGCGAATTTGTGGCAGAAAGGCGAACAAATTCAGACATACGCCCTGTTGCAGCGCCTTGCTACCCGGATACACCAAACGCTGTCGTATCAACTGCGTGAGGAGCCCGGCGTTCAAATGGCACCAGAAACACTGTCATGTGGTACCGGTTCCTGCCGTGACTTTGCGAATCTGTTTATGGAAGCGGTTCGGCGCCTGGGACTCGCATCGCGTTTCGTAAGCGGTTACCTCCACGCGCCACCATCAACGGTTAATTTCGGTGCGACCCATGCCTGGGCGGAAGTGTACCTGCCAGGTGCGGGCTGGAAGGGATTCGATCCCACCATCGGAGAAATCGTAGGCATCGATCACATTGCTGTTGGAGTGGCAAGGTTGCCTGAATCAGTGCCGCCAGTAGCGGGCTCGTTCGTGGGGCCTCCGGGAGCGAGCCTTGATGTGGGTGTATGGGTGACCGAGTTGCCGTAAAGCCCGGTTGTGAGCGATCTTCGCGCACGCCCTGCACTCCTCCGGTGCATTCTTTGTGCGCGCCGGTGATGTCCTTTATTCCTGCCAGTGAGTGAGTTCTGGAAAAACCTCCGTAAAAACCAGACGGTTGTAACTTCGAGGGGGCCATATAAGTGCCCATCCCCTATTGGCATTACACCTGAAAGTATCAGGCATGATTACTGCAGAGCTGTATAGCAGGTGTAGCCATTTGGCGTAAGGCATTGATGAAATGAGTTGCGTTCCTTTTCCAGAAGCCATCCAGTAAGTCGTTGATTCCGGTTTTTATTAAGTATTCAAATAGAGGAGATGAACATGAGTCGAAGTGAATCCCGCGCACAAGCGGTTTTTGAAATTACCACGGGCCAACCCATATCGGTCGCAAAACCTAAATCACTCGAGGAAATCTGGGCTTCCGATGTTTTTACGCTGGTGAAGATGGAAGAAGCCTTGTCAAAAAGTGCTTTCAAGGCCATGAAACAAACCATGGAAACAGGCGCTCCACTGGATGCGGCCGTGGCGGACGATGTCGCCGCTGCCATGAAGTCCTGGGCCTTGTCGAAAGGCGCTAACTATTTCGCTCATGTGTTTTATCCACTGACCGGCGCCTCTGCCGAGAAGCATGACAGTTTTATTGTCACTGACCCCAGTGGTAAAGCAATTACGGAATTCAACGGTAGTCTGCTGACCAAGGGTGAACCGGACGGGTCTTCATTCCCCAACGGTGGAATCCGGCAAACCAATGCTGCTCGTGGTTATACCTTCTGGGATCCGACCAGTCCGGCTTTCATTCTTGAAACGGCAAACGGTGCGACGTTGTGTATTCCTTCGGTTTTCGTTTCCTGGACAGGTGAGGCGCTCGACAAAAAAGTGCCACTGATGCGTTCCAATGCAGCCATGGCCAGGGCTGGCAGCCGTGTTCTCGAGATCATGGGCGAAGAAAACATCGCCCCGCTGAATTCGAGTTGCGGCGCCGAGCAGGAATATTTCCTGGTGGATACCAACTTCGCCAGCATGCGACCTGATCTGTTGCTCGCCGGTCGCACCTTGTTTGGTGCACCATCTGCCAAAGGGCAGGAATTCGATGATCATTATTTCGGTGCTATCCCTGAACGTGTCCAGGTATACATGGAAGCTGTTGAAGAAACGCTTTACCGCCTGGGTATTCCCGCAAAGACGCGCCATAACGAGGTCGCTCCCGGGCAGTTTGAGATTGCGCCATATTTCGAGGCTGCCAACGTCGCAGCGGATCATCAGCAGATGCTGATGACGGTGCTGAAAAATACAGCGAAAAAGCATGGCTTTGTATGCCTGCTACACGAAAAACCTTTCGCCGGCATCAACGGCTCTGGTAAACATGTCAACTGGTCAGTAGGTAATTCGACCCAGGGCAACCTGCTGGATCCCGGCGATACGCCCTATGAAAATCTTAACTTCCTGCTGTTCTGCGGTGCGGTTATTCGTGGTGTGCATATGTACGGCCCGTTACTGCGAGCGGTCATTGCATCGGCAGGCAACGATCATCGTCTGGGTGCAAATGAGGCCCCTCCGGCAATTCTGTCAGTCTATCTGGGCAGCGAGATCGAAGATATTTTTGAGCAGATAAAGACAGGCCAGCTGGATGGCACCGGTGAAGCCGGTATTATGGATCTGGGCCTGGCGCAGATTATCCCGTTTGCAAAAGATGCAGGTGACCGCAATCGCACGTCACCCTTCGCCTTTACCGGTAACCGTTTCGAATTCCGTGCAGTCGGTTCGCAACAATCAGTAACCGGTCCGTTGATCGCCATGAACACCATGCTGGCGGATTCACTGGACTGGATTGCGAATAAGCTGGAGGCCGAACTGGAAAAAGGCACTGACAGGCCTGCTGCAGTGGTTGCGGTTCTTAAGGAGCTGATGGTTGAACATGGAAGTGTCATCTTTGGTGGTGATGGCTACTCGGCTGAATGGCACAAAATGGCCGTCGAAGAGCGTGGTCTGAAGAATTTGCCGACCACTGCAGACGCGCTACCCTGGTTGCATGATGAATCCATCAAGACGCTGTTTGAAAGTACCGGCGTACTTTCTCCTGTAGAACTGGAGAGCCGCTATGAGGTGTACACGGAAATCTACATCATGTCGATTGGAGTGGAAGCCAAACTGGTTGCGGATATGGCGAAAACCATTATCTATCCGGCCGCCATGCGTTACCTGTCCGAGCTTGCGGAGACGAATGCCAGTGTAGCTGGCATGGGTATTGACCTCGACATTGCAACGGCGAAAACCATTGCTGCCGAGTCTAATGCGATGATGGCATCTGTTAGCAAGCTGGTTGCGGCATCAGCCAAAGAGGAGTTTGCCTCCACCGACGAGCACATGCAGTACTGTGCCGGTGTTATCCGTGACCTGATGGATGAAGTCCGTGTACACGCCGATGCATTGGAAGCGGAAATTGCCGATGAGCAATGGCCGTTACCCAAGTACCGTGAGATGCTATTTATCAAATAGACCTGGCAGACGTTAGCCGGAATGCAATATTAACGCGGCGACCCACGGGTCGCCGTTTACGTTCCTGGTTCCTGGCCTCAAGATTCAGCTTGCACTTGTGTTGATCCGGACTGAGCCTGCAATTCGATAAGCTCTTCCTCGACGCCGGCCGCGTGGGTCAGTTCGGCGACATTGTCCTTGGCAAAGAAACCGTCGAAATTGCCGAAGCGCTGGACATACTCGATAATCAGGGACGAGTGCTCGGAGGCGCTGGAGAAGATTTGTTTCAGGCCCTGTTCCTTTGAACCTATGACATCCAGCAGGAAATCACGACCCTGTGCGGCGATCTGTTCGACGACGTGATCGATATTTTCCTTCCCGTGGTGTTGGCCGTCGCGCACTGCGAGCGCGATATGGTGCAGTCGCGGCCCGTAGTTACGCACAAAGGTTTCTGTCGGTGACGGCAGTTTGACCAGGTGGTTGACGAACCAGGGTGTGTTGTTGGCGGTGAACACCTTGGCCGGGCTTCGCATTTCGTCGGGCTGGTGGACATTCTTGGTGACATTGGTCGAGGAGTTCTGATCCTTGATGTCGTAAGAGCCCCAGTAATAGTAGCTCGACAGTGACAGCCACTCCAGAATCGCCACTTCACGGTTCTGGCAGTAGACGCGCGTTGCGAGGTGGTCGATCGGCAGGATCAGGTCATTGATCTCCAGCTTTTTCTGCAAGGCTTTCGCGGCGAGGTAGACTTCCTGCACGTCGCTGCGAATTTCGCTGATACCCAGTGCATAGACGCGCAGCTCGTTTTCGGGGTGTTCCATGTAGGCCACGATGTTATGCGTGTAGGGGGAGGGCTTGCTAACGGCCATGTTGCCGGGCAGTTCGAGCTTGCGGATCTGGTCCTGGGAAAAGAAACGGAAGCCGCGTTCCTGCTGGCATCCTACGACATCATGCATGTCATCCACGCGCAGGATCTCGCCCATATAACGGCTGTTCGGCTTGCTTGATCCGACCGGGTAGATCTCGTTGAGGCTGCGGAAGATACCCCGTGTTTTCGGGTCCTTGACCTCGCGCACGATGAAATCCGGCGAGTTCATGTCAATTCGCAGGATATGCGTCCAGTGGCTCTCGCTTTCCAGCGTGACCAGGTATTCGTAGGGGGTCATCAGGCAAAGTTCACCGACGTAGCGGATGGAATGCCCGGGATCGACAGTAATCATGATGGCGTCGATATCGTGGATCTGGTCGGTCAGGCCGGACCTGTCTCGTTCTTCGAGCAGGCGCAACAGGTACTCCTCGAAGAAGGCAGAATTCTGCTTGTCTCCGTGACGTGTAAAATTCAGCGAGGCACTCATCGCAATCGTTCCCTGGTTGGTTATAAAGATACTGAAACAACATCAGCAACAATCGCGCCATGGGTGGGTCAGGCCGGGGGCGCGCTGAATTTCACCTTTTTTTAAAGGGTTAGCCAATCCCGCTGACCCGGAGCGCGAGCTTTGGCAAGCCTTGCTTTGTACGATAAAGGTGCAGGGCCAGACATCTATACTACCAGTGTGTGTAACAATGGTGCACGACACAGGCAGGTGTTGTGGGCGAAAGGCCAGTATTGCAAAGATTTATTGAGTTTTTCGGGATGGCATAAAGATTGCGCTAGAAGACGCTGTACGAGCACTGTTTTGCTGTGTACACGATTGCATTGAAAGACACGAGGCCTTGTCGGCATGCCGATTAAATGGAAAAACTATTCAAACGATGGCGGCTACGATGAGCTGATAACCGCCAGCGGTCATGCACGCGTTGCCGCACGAGGCGCGGTGCGTTATATCAGCTCGCTTAGCGATCAGGAATTGCGAGAGCGTCGTGATGCCGCCGAGCTTGCCATGCAAGTGATGGGTATCACCTTTACCGTGTACAGCGAAGGCGAGGAGGGTGGTATCGACCGCACCTGGCCGTTCGACATAATTCCGCGGATTATTTCCGCGCGCGAATGGAGGCATATTGACGCCGGGCTAAAGCAGCGCGTCCAGGCGCTGAATATGTTTATCGCCGATATATATGGCGAGAGAAAAATTGTCAGAGATCACGTTTTCCCGCGTGAAGTTCTGGCTAAATCGGTTAACTATCGCACCCAGTGCGCAGGCATCCGGCCGGCACTCGATACCTGGGCTCATATATGCGGCAGTGATCTGGTGCGCGATAGCGACGGCACCGTGTATGTCCTGGAGGACAATCTGCGCGTACCGTCCGGTGTGTCCTATATGCTGGAAAACCGCCTGGTCATGAAGCGTATTTTCCCGGAACTGTTCGAGGATTACAGCATCCTGCCGGTCGATGGCTATCCAACACGCCTGTTCGATATGCTGGCATCGCTTTCACCACGGCCTGCGGACTACCCGACAGTGGTAGTACTGACACCTGGTATCTATAACTCCGCTTATTTCGAACATTCCTACCTCGCACAGCAGATGGGCGTGGAGCTGGTAGTTGGGGCCGATCTGGTCGTCACGGACGACGATTGTGTCTACCTGCGCACCATTGGCGGGCTGGAAAGAGTCGACGTGATTTACCGGCGTATTGACGACCTGTACATTGATCCTGAAGTGTTTCTACCCGAGTCTGTGATCGGCGTTCCCGGGCTTATGCGTGCCTGGCGCAAGGGCAACGTGGCTATCGCCAACGCCCCCGGGGCCGGTGTCGCCGACGACAAGGTCGTGTATGCTTTCGTGCCTGCCATGATTCGCTACTACCTGGACGAAGCTCCGATCCTGCCTAACGTGCCGACGCATTTGTGCATGGACCCGACACAGCGTGAGCATGTGCTGGCCAATCTTGACAAGATGGTGGTCAAGCCAGCCAACGAGTCCGGAGGCTACGGCATGATGGTGGGGCCTGCGGCGAGTAAAAAGGAACGCCTTAAGTTTGCCGAGTTGATTCGCAAGGACCCGCGCAATTATGTCGCGCAGCCCACGTTGTCATTGTCGACGGCACCGACAATGTGTGACGGGAAGGTCGAACCCCGGCACCTGGATCTGCGTCCCTTTATCCTTTCCGGTGAGACGAGCCATGTTACCCGCGGCGGCCTGACCCGGGTGGCGCTGACAAAGGGCTCACTGGTGGTCAATTCCTCCCAGGGTGGGGGCAGCAAGGATACCTGGGTCGTGGAAACAGGAGACAAGTAGATGTTGTTATCCAGTGTTGCTGAACGGGTGTACTGGATGTCACGTTATATAGAACGTGCTGAAAACACCGCGCGGATTATCCTCGTCAACCACAACCTGTTGCTTGATATCCCACGCACCATGGAATTCGGTTGGGAAGCGCTGGTAACGATTACCGGTAACGCGGATATTTTTCACGAGCACCACGAAGAAGCGACCGAGCGTAACGTGCTGCGCTTCCTGGTGGCGGACCAGCGCAACCCGAACTGCATTACCTGTGCCCTGGGGATGGCCCGTGAGAATCTGCGAACAACGCGCGCTATTCTGCCGCGGGCAGCGTGGGAGACTCTCAACGACCTGTATGCCTACGCGCGCGACAACAAGACCAGTGGCATGTCACGTCGTGGGCGCTATGCCTACATGCGGCGCATCATCGACTATTGCCAGTTGATGGCGGGCAAGCTGTCCAGCACCATGAGTCACGACCAGACCTACAATTTCATGCGCATGGGCCGCAACATGGAGCGCGCCGATATGACTGCGCGTGTGATCGATGTGCGTGCCAGCAACCTGCTACCGTCGCTCAGTGAGGAATTGAAGCCTTTTGATGATATCCAGTGGAAAAGCGTCCTGGATTCGCTCGCAGGTTACCAGATGTACCGGCGGCACGTGCATGTGCGTATACGCGGGCGGGCGGTGCTGCGTTTTCTGTTGCAGGATGAACAGTTTCCGCGCACCGTGCATTACTGTCTCGCGGAAGTTGAGCAGTGCCTGCGCGGACTGCCGGGCAACGAGTCGGCACTGCGTATACTCGGGCGTGCACAACGTCTGCTCAGCGAGGTCGACGTTATCGAGATCCTTAGCGAAGGTCTGAACAGTTTCGTCGATGATCTGGAGACGGTGCATACCCAGTTGCATAATCAATTGGCGGCCACCTATTTTAC
>Ga0316205_10000969_pt1 | contig 41290 bp, 34 predicted proteins | sample 3monthpyrite_MG_FD_204941 | JGI IMG/M metagenome (GOLD analysis project Ga0316205, IMG submission 204941) | Microbial mat bacterial communities from mineral coupon in-situ incubated in ocean water Damariscotta River, Maine, United States -... | ecosystem: Environmental > Aquatic > Marine >...
ATCTTTGAATTCTTTGGGGTATTTATTATTACTCATAACATCTCTCATCATACTTCATTTTCTAAATAAAAGATGTCTACAATATTTGGGGAAGATCATATAGCCGAGTATTTCCGGTTGGGATTTGTTAATGAAACAGGTCACTCATCTGAAGAATTATTGACGTATGAATATGCAAGTTTATTAACTTCAATCTTAGATGTAGTAAAAGGGAAGAGCAGTGAAAATTTATCTACTCTTTTATTAAAATATCAATTTAAATCCTCTCATTTATATTGTGAAATAGATGAGATTTGCCTTGAGTCACTGGCCTATTGGCAGTCTTATAATTATTGTTGGACTTTCGATAATCAATCGCCATCAACAGAGCCAGATGTTATGAGGTGTTATGTTGATGATGTGATTGAATTTGTAAACGATGAAAGTATTTCTTTGACCAAAGAACACTTAAAGCAATATCTGGTTGATAGTAAACACGTATTGCGACACCAGTCGTTGTATAAACTAATAAAAAAGTCAGGTGCACTTGAAGAGCTAAAGAATAATAAGTTTTCTAAAAATTTAAGATATATAGTTGGTGAATATTGTCGAATATTATTAATCGAACAAGGATTTTATAATCGTCAAAGAGATGAGCTAATTAATTCATTCGCGGCATTAGTTGGTGAAATTTATAATCATGATTTAACTTGTTTGGAATTGTCATCTGTTATTAAAACGCATCAGGCGGAAGTGAAATCTTACTATATTGAAAAACATGAAGACCTATTGGGTTCATTAACACAAGGTAATCTAATTAATATTGAATACAATTTAAACCATAGTGCTAACAATACTTTAGTTAGTGAAGACACTAATAGAAATCAAGTTGACACATATATTGATTGGGCAATAGAGTCGAAAGGAAAGAAAATATGTTGTATTTAAATAGTAAAATAGCAGGAGGGAAGGTAAATGAAATATAGTGAATTGATAAAGATGTCTAAGGAAGGAATAGATGAATATTTTTGGAACTACATGCAAGAATGGCCTGATGAAGAAGGTGAGTACTTTAGATTAATGTGGAATATGTGCCGTGACCAATATGATATGGCTCTAATGATTTTGTATTGGAAATACGGGCAGTTATCGGACCCTGTGTATGGAATATATCAGAAGTTCATGATGGAAAAGTGCCGCTCTATTGTTATTCAGTATATGGCAGACGCCCCAACTTGGATTGACTTGTTCAATAGCGTAAAAATAAAAGAGCAGGAGTACATATGAAGTTTGATGACTATTATGAGATGAGCAAACAGTGTTTAGATTCATTCAATGAAGAAACCTCTATGCAGTACTTATGGAAAGATAGAGAAAATTCTCGATTGCTGTGGAAGTTGTGCCGTGACAAGTATGATAAAGCAATAATGATGTCATATTACTTTGGTGACGAAGAAGACGATTCAAAATTATCTGAGTACCAAGTCGCTTTCATGGATAAATGCCAAGAAGTTGTAACTAGTTACATGAAAAGTGCCCCTACATGGATTGATGTCATTTTAAAATAGTACCAATGAATAAAATTATTTACGGATGTTGCGTACTCACCCTGAGACTTTAACTCATTTGTAAATAAACAAAATCCCAAATTAACAAAAGTTAGTAACTTATTGACTACATATATTCTGTGTAGCAACAGCAATCCCATGTCCTAAATAAATTCAGGACAAAAATTTAAATTAACCATGACAATACTATTGATGAGATCTGGCACAGCCAGATCTGCGATAGAGTTTGTTTTCCAACAAATAAGTAATAATATGAAACCAAAGTTAACAGTAGTAAATAACATACAAAACCCTTTTGCGAAGCCCATTAAATACCCTGAGTTTGAATCATGGGAAGAGTTTGCAGAATACCTAAAACACCAAGCTTCGGAGTCTGTTTTCTATAATTCACTTCTGCATGGCACTGATGAAAAGAACTTCAAGCGAAGGCAAGAAGCCTTTATCGGTGGTTATGCAGATGGAACCAAAGGTGATGATATCAGTAATCGAGGATTGTTCATTCTTGATTATGATGGAAAATATAAAAATGCTTTAACCGTATCGCAGATGGCTGAATTTTTAAATGATAACAACATCCGAGCTATCATTTACACCACGGCAAGCCATCAAGATAGTAATCCATCATATAGGGTCATCTTTGATATTGGCAAATTGCTTAAACGTAAAGATGAGCACCAGTACCAAAAAATATATTTTTGGCTTCAAGAAAAAATAAGAATTAAGTTTGGTGTTGAAGCAACCTTGAGTTTTGATAAACATTCTTACTTGTGGTCACAATGGATGTTTATGCCCAATGTGTACTTTTATGTTAAGCCTGAAGTTGTCTATATTTGTGGTGAAGCACTTTCTGATGATGAAGCACGTTGGGATGAAATTAGCGGAACTCCATTTAGTAATCATATTAAAGCTCATAAAACCGCTAATAAGAAATTATCATCAATACCTATCAGTGATAAAGCTGCTGTTATGCACATTGAAAGTACTTTAACACAGTACCCTAAATTAAGGTTTTCCGAAAAGACAGGAAACAGTACTCAATGGTTTCGTGATGGTGTAGACAACTACCCCGGAGTATATTGTTTAAATAATATGAATGTTATTAATGATAGGGGTCACTTATCGAACATTAGATATAGCCCCAATGACTTTGCTGAAGCAATTAATTATAAAAAGCAATGCAGAATAAAAACATTCAACCAAATAATTGCATGGGAACAAGATTTATCATCAGGGTGTGCATTGCTAGCAGAAAATACAGGGTCAGGGAAATCAGAACATTTAATTTCCCTATTGGCGAAAAATGACGGTCAAAAGCGCATCATAGCATTACCGACTCGTGCTTTAAGGCAAGAGCTTGCTAATAGAGCCGAGCCATATAAGGAAAATTTTCATGTCATATATGGAAGTAAGGATATCATCACGAAACATGCACCAGCCGACAGACATGATGATGTTGATGAGTTTTTTGAAAAAGAATACTCAGGGCGTAAAGTTGCTCGGATTGGGTTTAAGAAGTTACTTCAAAAGCTTAGGTTTGATGACATAACCACTAACAAAATTATTGATGAATATAATTTAAATGCTAAACGAATGATGAGCGATAAAAGCCTCATCATGACTCATGCAAAATTACATACAGCCGTATCTTATGCTAAATCTGATATTTTCGAGAATTGTATCGTCTACTGCGATGAGTACCCGAATGGCTGTACTGTGGAAGATGACCCAGAATATAAGCATTTAGATGTAAAAAGGATAAGGGCTTTAAAGCAGATGTTTTTAAGTGCTGAGAGGATGACTGAAATTGAGCTTATTGCTAATGATATGGAACCTACTTTTGTAGGTGGTGGCATCAAAAAGCAACTAGATGAAAATCTTGTTGTATTGGTTGTTGACTCGACTACAAGTGATAAAGATAACAACAGGCGGATGGAGTGGTACTCTAAAATCGAGCCAATCTTTGGTGATAATTTAATTGCCAATAAAACGCCATCATCTTGGAATTTAAAAAACTGTAAGGGTTCAGATGAGCTTAAAGGTAAGTTAACTTGTACTATTGCGTCATTCCCAAATATGGGAAGCGAAATGGCTTTATTAAAGCGTCGCTTAAATATTGATGATGAGAGTGAGATAAAAAGAATTTGGGCTACTTCGATTATTGGTCAAGCAATAGGCCGAACAACAGGGCATCGCAAAACTGATGGTGTACCACATTTGTTAATTTGGCCTAAAGCTTTACCGTTTGATTTAGATATTGTATCTAAACACGTATACCGAGATAGTACGTGGTTAGGAAATAAGTACACCAAAAGCTCACCGTTATATAATGAAATTAACAAAATACTTGGTGTCCGAGATATTCCTGCTGAAATCGTTCAGCTATTTGATAGCACTAGTGATGAGTATATAGTTGTTAAGGATGTAGCAATTAAGTTAGGGGTTAGCTCTCAGAAGATTTCTAAATCTATTGAGAGCCTATCTGACTTCGAAATAAAAAAGAAAAAAATCAAAGTCGATGGTAAAAGTAAAACACCGCGAGTTTTGATTAAATGTGCGGCATGATAATGATGTTCTATTCCCCTTGATTGGTAGGGGAAATACCACTAATTGGCTCTGGGATAATTGTACCAAATACATTTTTACTATCAATCCCAACAAAACTACCTGAAGTGGTTTCTCCGCTTCTAATTTCCATCTGGTAACAATTAACCGTACTGCCAACCTCATTGGAAATATAGGTTACGGATACGCCACCTTCAACAATGTGTTCTTCCACTAGTTCAAGCAATTCAACTATGGTGTCTTGTGTTGGTAAATCTGAATCATCAAAATCAGAGCCTTTCATAATGCTGCTGTTTAAGCTGAATGAGATGTAATCGCTGCCAATTTCCCATGGGATTTTAGCCATTTTCATTGCATTACATGTCAGTACTACACTAGGTTGCAGCATAAATTTATCCAAATTATCAACACGAAAGGCGCTTGTTTGGAAGATTGTGTTTTTCATTAGGTATTCCTTAATATTTTTTCTTTATTTATAAGGAGAAAATATTAGTAATTAATCAGGGGGTTAAATGTCAATGAAAGCTACTTATCATAACGGCTTTTGATGTTTGGTAGGATGGTTTTGACAGTAATTATGAAACTTAGTTTTACTAAATAGACACGTAACTATAATGACCTTGTATGGTTGCCATAACTTGTTTATGTTACATCCTATTAGTACAGAGCATTTTCGGCAACCTCTTCGAGATTGCCTTAATGGACGATTGCCAAACCAATCACCTGACAAGCAGGTTCTTGCTTTAGCTTCCGTCATTTTGTTAGTTAAAGCGATTGTAGTAATAAACCCCACCCCCCACTGCTTAAGTTAGTTACGTCAATTTTTATCATGCATCATCAATAGCTTTAGTTAGTCTGGGACATACAGTGTCCTACCCCTGAGTATAATGATTTTATCAATTCGACATGTTTATGTATTTCTCATATATCACGTCGGATTATTTGATATCAAAGGTTATCAGGAGAGTGGCATGAATAAAGTGATTCAAACAATTTACACAGTTAAAGCATTAGAAAGTTTAGGAGCAATGGAACGTCATAATAATGTTCCACAGGCAAATTTGCAGTTTGTTCCTTTGGTTCATTTGGTTGGAATTTTTTTTGCTTTTTATGGTTGCCTGTTAGTCGCGCTAATTTTAGCTGTGTTTACTCCAGTAGACAGCATACCGCTTGGGATGCTTATCAGTGTTTCAATATTTTCATGCTTTAGTATGTCTCGGTGGTTTGAAATGTGGGAAGACCGTGCAGAAGAAATGCGTCAGCTTGATATTCATGAAGTTTACAATATGAAAAACATTTCAAAAGCAGATATGCATAAGTTAGCTTTTAGTATTAAAAACAGACCATCACATGTTTTAAGAAGCTCTCTTTTATACCTTGTTCCACATGCTGTTTTTATAAGCTACTGGAACTTCATGTTCGGTACTTCTTAAGCACACGCCCCGTATTATTCTAATGTTTAAGTTAGCTAAATTAAGGAGAGGTATGAAAATTTCAAATGATATAGCCAGATCTGAAAAGTTAAAATTCTTCAAGGCACGAGCCGAAGATCATAAAATTGGCAGTGATGAAGACTACGAGAAGCATTTATACAAAGTTATTGTGCAGCATTTGAATATCTTTGCTGAGAATAACTGGGGAAATTTTGAATACCTTAAATGGATGGCAGCAGTTGAGTACTATGAAATAAAACATAACTTACCTAGAAAGTTAAGCCAATTGAGATTTGAACTTGAAGAAAAACATGTAGGATTTTTTATTTCAGAAGATGAAAACAATATTGAAGTTGCTGACAGATTACAGCGTATTGAAATACTCAAAGGCAATTTACCTGCTAACTATATTGCTATCGAGTCTTTATCTGAATATGAATTTCATACACATAAGGTAATTGATGAGAGATTTGGCCATTTTAAGGAGAAAGACAGTAAATATAACTTCGGATATTGGTATGACTTGGTGAGCTTGTATGAACTAGAAAACAATTTACCTTTTCGATTAGGGCAGCTTTTTAGTACTGAAAGGTTTGTAGGTTTTAGGAAGCTAAGACAAGGGCTGTCTTAGTGGTAAGTATAATGATTTCAAATTAGTTTATAACAACGAATAGGGCACTTATGAATACAGTTATCGATAATCAAATACTTGAAGATTACTTTTTACATCGCATTAAGTCTGAATATCAACATTTGCCTCAAGTGTCTTTATTTTCACCGTTTAATTACAGCAAAGCCGTCAATTGCTCACCCATTCCAATCCGACGTCCAGTTCTAGCACTGGTCGTTTTATCACTACTAGCGTCATACCAACCAAGCAATGTGCCTCTACTGTCCCTAATTTGTTTCTACCCCCATTAATTTAGCTCGTTTAATTTTGTTTACCTACACGTCAAAATTAAAATTAACAAATATAAATCCACTATTGCTTCTTTTTATTGTGAAGTCAGAATTGCACTTTACAAGAGGGGATGACCTTACTGTTGATATTATTTGTGCATCATCGAGTGAATTGATATCAGAGCTATCAAAAATAATACTTTCCGCACTAATACCACTCCAAAACCATTTTTGATACAAGACAGGGTAAGAACCAAGCTTAGCTTCTAGTTCAAATATTATTGTTGTATCAAGGTCGACAGGCACGTTTGAAAATTTATTACTCATTTTTATATTCTATCCGTTGGTTGCATGTTATTACTTGTATTTATGTATTGTGAAGGCGTAACGCTGTAGACCGCTTTAAAACAATTACTAAAATAAGCGGCAGATGAGAATCCAACTTCGGCAGCAACTAAAGTAGCAGTGTTACCTCGATGAAGTAATTCTGCCGCTTTCTTTAACCGATAAGAACGAATATATTCTTTTGCACCAACATCAGCAGTCGCTTTGAGTTTTCTTAACAGTTGTCTTTCGCCAACTGCAGCTTCTTTTGCTAATTCAGCTACTGAGAATGATGAGTCTTGATAGTGTTTCTCGATAATACTGTCTAGTTTTATGATAAATACAGGTTTTTCTTTTTTGATACCTGAATGTGATTCGAACATTATTTCAGCAGAAAATTTCTTTTTGAGTATATCTCTGGCGTCAAGTATGTTTCTCAACCTTAATGAAAGTTCATCTTCATTAAACGGCTTTGATATGTAGTCATCCGCATGAAGCTTAAGTCCTTTAATTTTGCTTTCATCACTACCTTTAGCAGTTAGTAATACTATAGGAATATGATTGGTTAGCTCGCCACTTTTAAGGGTTTCCAATAGCTCTAGTCCATCAATGCCGGGCATCATTACATCAGATATTATAATGTCAGGGATGATGTTTTGCGCAGATATAATACCTTCTTGTCCATTCGATGCTGTAGTAATGTGATAATCATTTGCTAGCACAGATGATACATAAGTTAAGATATCTTCATTATCATCAATGAGCAGCAGACGAGGTAAATTTGAAGCTAATTTATCGTCTATACTTTTGGTTTGTAAAATGGGCTCTACTTGTTTGATTGGTGGTGCTTTATTGCTGATAGGAAGCTTAACGGTAAAAGTTGTTCCTTTATCTAATTTACTATCAACAATAATACTGCCATTAGCTTTGTTAATAATACTTTTTACTATTGATAACCCAATTCCCGACCCTTCAATGGTTTCGGTTTGCTCGGAATCTACTCGATAAAATCGAGTGAAAATATTTTGAATCTGATCAGGTTTTATACCTATTCCAGTGTCTTTGACTGTAATGGTGACAAAATGTTCGCTTTTATTAATGGCAAGTATCACAGAGTCATTTGGATTACTGTATTTGATTGCATTGGATAGCAAGTTTGACAGTAGTTTTTCTGCATCATCAATATTAATGTCCACCAAAAGTTTATCGCAGGGCACTAATGTCAGATTTATATTTGCATCAGTAGCATAAGGCTTAAATGAAGACACTAAGTTTTTAGCTAGGTCAGATATGTTTGTTTGACCAGCTATTTCAGTAATAACAGATTCAGTACGTGATAAATCAAGCAGTTGATTAACCAAACGATTGAGCCTAGTTGCATTGCGCTCAATTAATGTTGTGGTGGCAATTAACTCTTTATCTGCTATTTTCTTGCGAAGTTGTTGAATAGGGCCAAGTATCAGCGTTATTGGTGTGCGAAGCTCATGAGATATAGTTTCATACAAACGGGTTTTCTCTTTGTTTATTTTTTTTATTTCATCGGCCTGTTTTTCTACTAAGTCTTTTTCACTTTCCAACTGTTTGGTTTTTTGAGCCACTTCTCTCTCAAGTAACTCTCTGCGTAACCTAGCTCTATTAGCATTGTGCCTAATTAATGCGTAGATACTCAAGCAAAGTACGACAAGGTAAATGAAATATGCTGCCATACTTTGCCACCAAGGAGGCAAAACCTTTAGGGTTAGTTGTATTATATTCTTAGATGGAATGTTTAGGTAGGTTTTTGCCTTAATTTGGATGTTATAGGTGCTAGGTTTTAGATCTGAGAATACTAAAGTTGTTTGGTTGCCAATATCCACCCAGTCCTTACTATTATTAAGTCTGTAAGCATAATTTGATTGTAGTGGGCTGGTATAATCAGTTAATGAATATGAAATAGAAAATTTTTCATCATACCTCATTGTTAAGTTCGTCATTTTTTCAAAAGATAGGTCAATACTACTGTTTATAATGGTTAGTTTTTGACTTTGCCTATTTACCTTGTTTAATTTTGATAAATCTACTTCTATTAGTCCATTACTTGCGCCAAAATATAACTTATCTTTATAACGACTTTGTGCGGAAGAAAAATCAAGACTTTTAATTAGCGGTGAAGAGTCATAACGAGTCACTTTATTAGTACTTTGGTTGATGCTGTATAGCATTCCAATATCGGTTAACCAAATATCATCATTGCCATCAAATAGTATTGAAACAGGCTCTCTACGTTCATTTCCTATGCTTTGATAAAAATGTTTGATTGAATCATTGTTATCATCGATTCGGTGAAGTCCTACAGGCGTTGAAGCCCAAAAAACATTATTTTCAGACTCTGACAATGCCCACACATAGTTGTTTTTTAGTGCTCCAAGAGTTGTTTCTTGATTGAACTCTTTACTCTTTTGAGTGGGTGATAGAAATACACTTATTCCATTTGAGTGAGTAACCCACACTCTTCCTTTTTTACCGGTTAATAAGGACTCAGTTTTATTAGAAGAAATTAACTTTTCAGGAGATTGAGTGTTAATCCAAGATTGTACTTTACGGTTTTTGCTTAAAATCAATATTCCTGAACGTGTTGTTCCTATCCATAAGTTACCTTTTGAATCTTCGGTTATCATCGTGATTGAAAAGCTATTTTTATTAACCGATTTTGTTGAGTAATGTTTGAAAGTTAGGGCGTTATCTGAACTTGAGCTAATTCCATTTGTTGTACCAACCCACAAGATGTTTGATTTATCTCTATATATTGCGGTAACACGACTTCCCAATAGGCGGTTTTTTTCTCCACGACCTTCTAGTATATGACGTGATGAACCCGAGTTATTTGTTATGTAGAGACCATTATTCGTACCAACCCAAAGGAAATCTTTTTCAGCTAAAACATCTTCTATAATGGCTGACGTTCCTGCACTTTCATTGCTAGGTTCAATATCAATTAATGAAATCCAGTTATTGTTAGTGTTGTATTGAAGAACGCCCATTGATCTAGTGCCAATCCATAAAACACCTGAATCATCCTCCATCAATGCGATGATGTTTTTTCCGCTCATACCAAACTGACTTGTGTTACGAGGAATCAAGTTGAACTCTTCACTATCGAGGTTGAAAGTCATCAAACCATCCCATGTGGCTACCCAAAATACTCCGTTGCTGTCATAAAGCATGTCCCATATTCGGTCTCTCGCATTTTGTATTGTAAAGTTACCTGATTCACTGTACTTAAATGTTTTCCCAGCATAGTTTTTATTATCTAATATTGTTAAACCCCCATTAAAAGTGGCAATTGCCATTTTGTTGTTAGGTAGCTCTTTCATGATCACAATACTAGAATCAGCTAATGGGGAATTGGCCGTAGTTATCTTCCGAATTAATTTGCCTTTAGTATCGAGTATATAGATTCCATTTTTTTTAGTGCCAACCCAAAGATTACCGAAAGAGTCTTCAATAACCACATTTACAGATGTAATCTCTGAGGGGCCAAAAGGAGTGAAAACAAGCTTTTGTAAGGCATCATCATTAGCAACGACTAACCCTTTACGTGTACCAACAAAAAGGCGTTCACTTTTATCAAATAATATTGCGCCAACATACAGCGCAGGTAATCCATGCTCTAAATGATTTTGGCTGGTAATATGAGTAAACTTTTTAGTGAGATATGAATATCTACTTAACCCTTCAGAACCGCCAATCCATATTGTATTCTGTTCATCGCTTGTTATTTCTAATCCATAGTCTATGCCTAAAGATAAGCCATCAGCGGCAGTGCTTTTAAATGGAGTAAAGGTTTTACCGTCAAACCTTGCCGTCCCATCCTGTGTCAGCAGCCAAATAAGCCCGTGAGGATCTTGAAATACCTTTCTTACCGTACTTTGGGGTAGTCCATCTTTTATACTATAAGAAGAAAAATATGGTGTGGTAGTTGCGCTGATGTTGGATGAGCTTATTAAGCAACAAAATAAAAAGGGAAGAAATAATATGCGTGACAAATTCAACTTATAAGCCTTATCTAACAGAATGAGGAACAGGAGTAACAATAATACAAATTGGTTTGTAATTGTATGTATTTAATGAAAAAGTCTGATTTTTATAATTTAAAGTCCGATTTTTGATAGGTGTTAATGCCATGAAAGTAATACACTTTTCAAATCATAAAAAAGGAAGTAGTAACATGGCTATAAGAAAAAAAACATCTCTCATCTCCGCTTGTATTTGTAGTACTTTAATTTCAAATTGTATTCTAGCAGGTGAAGTTGTCAGCATTAATTCAAATTACGACCATTTTGCCACTACCACCAAACAGGTAGATTTGGTAAAACCAATTCGTTTAATTGAAGATGAAAACAAAAGAGTTCGCACTCTCAGAACATCATCAAAAGCAAAATCCACCAACGCAGCATCATCAAATGAATGTACTGTTGATAGCTTATATACATTAACGGGTGATGACCTAGTTAACTATATCGCTGGTTGTGTTCGTGGAGATATCGTTCAATCTCCATTATTTGAAGAAAACGCTAAGACCACTCAACTTTATAGTGAAGCAAACATGATTACGTTAGCAACCGCTATTGAAAGCCGTGCAGCAACATATAGTGCTGAAAACCCTCAAGGTTTGGCATCGTTGTTATTACTATCTCGCGCAGGACAATTTGTTGAATTTAATTCTGACGTGCTAGTTCATAGTGCTGCTGTTAATGCTGCCTTTAGTGTTGCAGTGATTGCACAATCTGCAAACACGAACTTTCTAAACACTGATGATTACAATTTGCAAGTATTGAACGAGTTGACAAGTGTGGTAGGTAACTCGGATAGTTTTGTTGCTAATTACGATGCCATGATGTCTATTTACGACATGTACCCTTTTGAAGCCGTTGATGGCGTTACTTATAACGGGGCAAGTGTCTTATATTCATTGCAGTTTGAATTTTTTCGAGGCATCAGTAACCAAGAGTTTTTTGATAAGATTGACAATGACCCATCATCAGCATCACGTTTTATTCGTTTAGCTACCGAGTTGTATCCATATAAAGATGATTATTATATGGACGGTGCTTTCCAAAACTCGGTTAAGGACGTTGCCCGTATATTGCAATTCGATAACCATAAAGTTGCTATCCGAGCCGAAATTCAAGTTTTTTTAGTTGATTGGGAACGACTGTCTGCTGAATGGATGAGTTTGTTCACCTTCCTCAATGATTATGATGATTGCACATTATACGACAACATGTGTGCTGATGATTTACGTCCTGAATTCATGGCTCATGCTTTCCCAAACACTTACACCTTTGATGATGGTAATCTGATTATAAACACCGCGATTGGTATGGATAAATCACAAGCACTGTATCATGCACAGAAACAAGTTGAAGCACAATTTAAGCGTAAAAACCAAGTGTTAGATGCATTGGCATCAGATGATAATGAAGTGCTGACAATGTATGTGTATGGGACTCGTAGTGATTATGAAGTATTCCAACCATTCCTTTTCGGTCTTGATACTGAAAATGGTGGCATGTACATTGAATCATGGGGCGAGTTCTTCACCTACGAACGTACAACCGCAGAAAGTATCTACACCCTTGAAGAGCTATTCCGTCATGAATATGTTCACTACTTACAAGGTCGTTACACTGTTGAGGGTTTATGGGGCGAAACTGACATGTATGCTGATAGTCGCTTAACATGGTTCGAAGAAGCTGGGGCTGAGTTCTTTGCAGGTTCAAGCCAAGCTGATGATGTTCCTTTACGCAAAATTATGATTGAAAACATATCTTGGGATGATGGCGACCACATGAGCATTAGCGAAATCGTTAACGCTTCATACTCTGGTGGGTTCAAGTTCTATCGCTATGGTGCTTTGTTTTTCAACTTCTTAAATGAAACACAACCACAAACACTTATAGACTTGCATAAAATTGTTCGCTCTGATGATGTTGTTGCCTTTGATGATGCTGCAACTGCGTTTGCTAACGATGCACAATTACAAACGGATTTCTCAGAATATCTCACAACCAAAATTGCGGGGATTGACGACATGACTGATTTTACACCTACTCAGTTCGCATTACCTGCTTATCTGGACACCGATTTACTTGAAGATATACAAACAAACATCATCACTGCTGATGTATTCGCATCATCAACGTGTGCAAGTATTGCCACAACAGTTAATGCACGTTTCGAATGTTCTGGCACGGTTACTGGTAATGACTATGCCGACCTTAACACTAAGATTGATACGGGTATCATCACTTTAAATGAAGGGCTGAATAACTTCATTACGATGAACTGTGCTATCGGTAATGTGACAATCGACGGTGATACAGTATCGGCACCATATTCTTGTAAAGGTGGTTTGCGTGATTACGGTACTGACCAAACATTTAATCAAGCTCCTATTGCAAATGCAGGTGATGACCAAAGTGATGTTGCGTTACGAACCACAATAGTAATTTCTGGTGCGGCTTCTACCGACCCTGAAGGTGATAACTTAACGTATAGTTGGATTCAAACTGCTGGTGATGCTGTTGATAATGTTAGCTCAATAGGCGGTTTCGATAAAATGACTTTATCATTCTACGCTTATGAACAGCATTCAGGTCAAGCGCTTACTTTTGAGTTAACTGTTTCTGATGGTGAATATACAAGCACTGATACAGTCGTTGTTTCGGTTGAAGGTGAAGTGGTTATCGTTGACCCGAACACAGCACCAACGGCTAATGCGGGTAATAATCAAACTGTTGATGAAGGTGATGCCGTAACACTAAGTGGTACTGGCACTGACCCTGAAAGTGATGCATTAACCATGACATGGGTTCAAACTGGTGGTACTTCAGTAACACTTACTAACGGCACATTCACTGCACCACAAGTTACATCAACAGAAACATTAACATTCGAGTTAACCGTTTCTGATGGTGAACTAACTGGCACTGATACCGTTACAATCACAGTGAATAACGTGGCAGATACAACTACTCCACCAGTAACAACTACTCCTACACCAACACCTGCGGCAAACAGTAGTTCTGGTGGTGGTAGCTTTGGAGTGTTTGGATTGCTCTTTTGTTCGCTGATAATTATTCGTAGAAAATACCTAAAAGATTAAATTAATTGTCTTAGCAGATCTGGTAAAACCAGATCTGCGTGGGTCATTTGGAGTGGATAATGAAAATTAATTTAGCAGTGATTTTATGTGTAATGTTGGCTGGATGCTCAATGACAAAGCGTTCACACCAACAACAGGATAAACAAGTATTCGCGCCCAATATATCTACTTACGGGAAAGTTGTAAGGCTTCGTGCTGTATATGTGAATGAGCATTATGTAGCTGATAGCATTCTTGAAGATGTTTCAGGTAGGGCTGCGGAGTACACTATTCGGCTTTTTGATAAAAAACTAATAACCATTGCTAGTAAACCTAATGGCGCGATTCTAACTGATTGTATTGAAATTCTTTATAACGACCAAGGTATTATCAAGGCTAAAGTTGTTCATGGTGATTATTGTATTCGTATTGATTGATTGAAGGAAATAACTAATGAGTGAAGTGATTCTTTGTGAAGAATGTAACGTTGAAATTGAAGATGGACAAAAGGTTTGTTCTGGCTGTGGTATTGAGTTTGATTGGAATGATATATCAGAAGAGCATTCGTGGTATCACTCTACTGGCTGGTTAGTCTTCTGGTGTATTCTATTTTGGCCTATTGGTGTTTATGGGATATTTAAGAGGGGATTTTTACCACACATTGCAGGTGCTTTAATTGTAATTAGTATATTAATTTCAGCTTTCGGAACAAAAAAGCCACAAGAAATTACAGTTGAGCCTACTGATACTGTAAGTATTAATGAGGAACTTCCTACTACTAAAAAAGTGAAGTATTGGCCTAATCTTGATGACGGAAACGTAATTTGTACTTATCTATCTTTTCCTGCCATGGCTGCTCTACACGCAGAAAAGAGAGGGTATTCAAAAGCTGAAATAGAAACTATGGTATGGAATACCCAAGGTTTCTTGGCTGAAAAAATCCCTGAGATAGAGCATGTAGATTGGTATCAACCAGTTGCTAAATTAATGGTATTGAAAAATATCTACGCTAACCGCTTTTCACAAGAGTTCGTTAATTTGAAACAAGGCTCTGTAGAGCAAGCTCGAATGAGCTTTGTCTCATACTGCTTAAAAGAAATTAAACCTATAAGTTAGATTTTTTATTATTATTTGGAAGATTATATGAAGTTACAAAGATCAAAATGGTTTTTAACTATTCCTGTATTGTTATCGCTTATGTTTGCTAGTGGTTGCAGTGAACAAACAAAGGTAGATAGTGAAAATACACAAAACAAAAATGTTAATCCTGAAAAAGAGGCATTGGTTTATCATCATGTTTATCGTGGTGATGCAAAAAAAGTATGGCCCTTACTTTTGGAGTTAGCAGAAGAGGGGAGTGCCAAGGCTCAATACTCTGCTTTTATCGGTTATTCAGGTTCAAAACTATATGGACAAGAGCAGAATTTAAAATTAGCTAGGCTCTGGCTAGAAAAGGCAGCTAATAGTGGGCATGATGAAGCGATTACCGATATCCCTTATTATCATTTTAAAGGAAAATTTGGATTTGAAAAAAATGAAACGATAGCTCATCAATTAGTTAATGCAGCGATAGATTCAGGCTCTCCATTGGCTCATTTTTGGAAATCAAAATGGTATTTTGAAGGTCTATATGGCGTTGATAAAGATAAAACAAAAGCTAAAGATTTATTAGACAAAGCAAGTAAACTTGGGAGTGCAAACGCTTCCAGACAAATAGCCATTTACCATAAGAAAGGTAAATATGGCTATATTGCTGACAGCAATGAATACAATAAGTTTTTACACCTCTCAGCAGAGCAAGGTAATTTGAATAGCCAAACTGATTTAGTTGATTATTACCAAATAATTGATAATGAAAAGGCTTTGAAATACGCTCTATTATGCGCAGAACAAGGTTCAGTGGACTGTAAACTCTGGGCAGGCATGGCATATGGTAATGCTAAAAAATATAAACTAGCTGATTTTTGGTATCGAGAGGCTCTTTATGGTAACCATTGGCAGGCCCAAGAATTCATCGATTCGAATATAAGGAACATGGAGTTAGAACGGTATGATAAGGAATACAATAGCCTGAGTATAAAAGATAAAGCAATTATTGAATTTAATGAGTTAAACAGATTGTACAACCTAGCAAAAAACAACTGTCCGCAAATGATGGAACAATTAAATTCTAGGGTGACGCCGATACTAGACTTATATGATTCGGCTGAAGTTGTGGAACAGTCGGGAGGGGAAACCGGACCATATTATCTAACTATCTTAGATCAAACCCTAGCTGTAGATGTTTATGGGTTAGCTCAATTTTTTGGTTGTGAGTTGTCATAAGATACTAGCAATGGGCTATTTGTATTGGCATGACCGTTCAGTATAAATAGTCCGATAATCTTCAATTTTTGAGTTGGTACGATTAAGATATCCCCATCCTAACCCGTAAAAAGTATCTATTACGATTCATTGATAGTTTAAACCTGTAAAATAAATCTTTTTTGTATATTATCAATCTAATAATGGTGAATTAACGCTGTGACTCCATGTGTGAGCCCATGAGTGAAAAGGTGATTCAATCCCTTTAAAACTAAGGGGTGTTCATAATCGTGCCACAAAATTGTAGGTTGTTTATTAGCATCCATTAGCTTCGGTTACTCCATGCTGAATTTTTATCTTTTCTTTCTATATCAGTATATTTTACTAAGTTTGTTTCCATTAATGTTCACTACCATTTTTTAGTTATAATTGTAAAGTGTGCATCATATAAGTGTAAACTGTGCCCATAGACGGAACGTTGTATTATTAGGTTTTAAAATGTCATAAAGTGATAGTAAGCTCAGAAACATAAAAGCACCTTATTCCGGTAAAAGAGAAATTGCAGACCGTGGTGGGCTATCTGCAAGGATCACAGCTAATGCAATAATTACGTTCAATTATCGCTTTAGATGGCAAGGTAAGCAACAACGAATTAAAGTTGGTCGTTATCCCGACATTAAATTATCTGATGCGCAGGAGAATACCGTCAAGCGTTATTGGATGGATTTGAACTTGGCCACAGTGACTTACGTACAACGCAAATTTATACTCATGTACTTGAACATGGCGCTAATGGTGTCCGCAGTCCTTTGTCAGACTTAACTTAAGTGTTTATTCTAAGTAAGTTTAAATTCAGCAGATTTTATTTACAAAAAATATTGGTATACTTAGCTTAAATGACCGCATTACCACCATATAAATGAAATTCACTATTGGTTTTAGAGCTGTAAAGCATGACGATTTAGATTTTTTACTCAAATTGAGAAAAAAATCAATGACTAAACATTTAGCTGCAGCCAAAATAAAGCTCACCAATGAACAACACCTTGAACGAATAAAAGAGCATTATTATGACTCTCATATTATTTTGCGTGATCGTAAGCCTATTGGCTTGTTAAAAATGGGCGTGGTTGCGCTTAAAGGCACAAGCAAAAGTTTACACATTCGGCAATTACAAATATTGCCAGAATATCAAGGGCAAGGAATTGGCAGTAAAGTACTTGCCGTTGTTAAAAAAAGGGCACTGCAACTTCAATTGCCCATAACCCTTAATGTTTTGTTAAAAAACCCTGCACGAGGGCTTTATTTACGTCATGGCTTTCAAATTGAGGGAAAAAATAAGCTTGAATTTCAGATGTGCTGCCCACTTGCTGTCTTCGCTGCTTAAACGTTAATAAATCCCGCTAATAAATTAACCCTTTACTTTTTACTTTGTTAACATCAATTCTTGACGGGGTAACAGAGCCATCAACCAGAGGCTGAGTAGCCAAAGCAAGGGCTTGAATAACGCTATGCATTGAAGATAAATCTAAAGAGGCAATATCATCACTCGCTTTATGATAGTGTTTGTCTTTATCAAGTTGAGTACTACTAAAGCTATGCGCAGGAACCCCAAGTCTTGCCAATGTGGCATTGTCAGAGCGATAGAACAACTCTTGTTCTGGGTAAGGGTCTTGGTGAATTTGTTTGTTAGATTTCGTCAAAACAAGGTTTAATTGCTCCCCTAAATTAGAGCGTTCCATACCTGTCATCCAAACAGATCCCGCACCAAATTTAGATGGTTTGCCAATCATTTCAATATTGATCATTGCTACTATTTTCTTTGGATCTAATTGCTGAGAAAAATATTTCGAACCAAAGCCGCCAATTTCTTCCGCGCTAAAGGCGGCAAACATCAATGTACGAGCATTATTCCCTTGCTTAGCATAATATTGGGCGATATTGATAATAGCTGTTGTGCCCGAAGCATCATCGTCAGCGCCATTATAAATATTATCCTCGTCGGTACCTTTTACGCCTAAATGGTCGTAATGGGCAGAATATAACACCACTTCGTCAGGTTTAGTTTTACCTAGCAATACGGCAACCACATTAGTTAGTTCACGGGTTTTAATATTATTAGTACCTGAAACCTCTAACTTTTTAGCTTTATCCACCGTTATTTTAGTAAGGGCGATAACAATAACACCACCTTTAGCAACTTTTTTATTTTTTTGAGCTAATTTTGTTACCCCTTGAGCAAAGTAGTGCTGGTAACGTTTAAACATCGCTTTATGCGATGGCGATAACAACACTAGGTGTTTACCACCTTGTTTGTTGAGGCTACTTATTGCAGCTCGCATATCATCATTTTTGCCTATTTGGTGAATGTTAACGCGACTATTATTCTCGCCATTTGCAATATGCCATGAAAAACTAGTCTCAGTGCTCGCCATGGCCAAGTTTTTACCATCAATAACGTTACCATTTATTGTTACCGTTAGCGCTTTCGGACTGATATTTGTGACGGAGTATTTTTGCAAAAAGCCTTGAGTTGATATGTTTTTTGCACCAACCAAGCCACTTTCGGCAAATCGTTTAGCGATATAATCTGCTGCTTGGGTGATTTCACTCGAAAAGTTGCTTCTACCTTTTAAGTTATCGCTCGCTAAGTAGGTCACATCTTTAGTGACTTGTGCTAAGGAAATTGCGTTTGTGGCTGACAAAGCCAATTGCGCCGTTGTTAAACCTATTGTTAATACACTAGTTTTTAATAACATCAGGGAAGTTTTTCTTATCATATATGTCTCTCGAAATTAATTTTATTATTGTGTTTAGTAATGAATTACACTGATTTTAGCGTCTTTGTTTCTACCAATAATGACTCATCACCAGCGCTTAACCATAATTGCCCATCTTGAATACTGCATTGAAAATCCATAGTTCTGCTCAGTAATTTTACTAATGCATCTGTTGTCGCAGTACTAAACTGTTCAATACTCAGTTTAGGGTATTTGTTTAAGGCACTTTGAGCTTGAGACCACCAAGTGTCTACACTTGAACCATAACAATACAGTTTGACCTGTGCTGCTCTATTACATGCTTTTTTAAGGCGTTTTTCATCGAGTTGTCCTAATTCAATCCACAATGCTATTTCATCACTGTAGTTTATTTGCCAAATAGCCGCTTCATCTTCATCACTAACGCCTTTGCCAAATTGTAAATCAGCATGGGCATTTAAAATATAACTCATTAAACGTACCATCAAACGTTGTGGTGTTTCAGAAGGGTGTTGTGCTAGGGTAAGTTGCAACGAGTCGTAATAATTACGATCCATATCCGATAGTTCAATATTCGCTTTATAAATTGTTGCTTTTAGTGCCATTTTTTTTGCTGTGTCTACTATGAGTGTTTGAATGATAACAGTAAGTGTTGTACTTGCCATCACATTTTTACAATGAATAATTAGGATAATAACGATAAATTGAGCAAATAATAGAACTAGTGCTATGGTGGTAATATTGAAATTTTTTTATGAGACTGCTCCCTTATGTCAACGTCAATTCAATCATTTATACCTCCACAACGTACTTTAATGGGCCCTGGGCCGTCTGATGTTAGTCCGCGTGTTTTATCGGCATTAGCCAGACCCACTATTGGTCACCTTGATCCTCAATTTGTCGGTATGATGGACGAAGTGAAATCATTACTGCAATATGCTTTTCAGACCAAAAACACCTATACCATGGCTATTTCAGCGCCGGGTTCTGCGGGTATGGAAGCTTGTTTTGTTAATTTACTTACCCCTGACGATACAGTAGTTGTTTGTCGCAATGGTGTGTTTGGCGCACGTATGATTGAAAATGTGCAGCGAGTTGGTGCTAACGTGGTGGTAGTTGATGGTACATGGGGGAGGGCGGTTGATCCCCAAGCTCTAGAAGAGTCATTAAAGCAAACACCAGAGGCTAAATTTGTCGCTTTTGTCCATGCTGAAACATCAACGGGTGCACTTTCTGATGCTAAAACCTTATGTGAAATAGCTCGCAAGTATAACTGTTTAACCATTGTTGATGCAGTTACATCGCTTGGCGGTGTTGAGTTAAAAGTGGATGATTGGGGCATTGATGCTGTGTATTCAGGCAGCCAAAAGTGCTTGTCGTGCGTACCGGGAATATCGCCAGTTAGCTTTAGTGATCAAGCCGCCGAATTGATAAAAAATAGAAAAATACCGGTGCAAAGCTGGTTTTTAGATCAATCTCTTGTGATGGAATATTGGTCAGGGCAAGGTAAGCGTAGTTATCATCATACTGCGCCCGTTAATTCATTATATGCCTTACATGAATCGCTGTTGATGTTGCAAAATGAAGGCTTAGAAAATAGTTGGGCTCGACATCGTGATCAGCATCAAAAATTAGCAACGGGGTTAACTGCTTTAGGGCTTGATTTCATTGTGCCTAAAGCTGAACGTTTACCACAATTAAACGCCATATATATTCCACAAGGTGTTGAAGATGCTAAGGTGCGCCAATTTTTACTAAATGAATATAACTTAGAAATAGGTGCAGGGTTGGGAGAATTTGCTGGCTCAGCATGGCGCATTGGCTTAATGGGGTATGCCGCACGCACTGAAAATGTGGCTTTATGCTTGGCAGCATTAAAAGATGCACTCGACAAATTTAAGAAATAATTTGAGTAAAAATTAAGATCCTGAATAAATCAGGATCTTAATATATTAATTCTGGCTTTAGAATGAATATATTATTTACCAACTACCGCTATTTTCCATACTAACCCACGGTTCTGTTGGTGCTAAACGCTCACCTTTTTGTAATAATTCAATGGAAATATTGTCGGGCGACTTAACAAAAGCCATATGTCCATCGCGAGGGGGGCGGTTAATAACGACACCATTATCTTGTAGCTTTTGACAAGTTTGATAAATATCGTCTACTTCAAACGCTAAATGACCAAAATTTCTGCCTACTGTATATTCTTCTGTAGAGTCCCAATTGTGAGTTAACTCTATTTCAGCTTCGCCTTTTTCGGTAGCTAAAAAAACGAGGGTGAATTTCCCCTCAGGTACATCATGGCGTCTGGTTTCGATTAAGCCGAGTTTATTAATGTAAAAATCGAGCGATAGCTCAAGGTCGTGTACTCGAACCATAGTGTGTAAAAAATTCATTCTTAACCCTTAACTTTGAATCGTGTTATTTAGGTTTCTACTTTCTCGTTAAATTCACACAAGTCTTCGATTATACACGAGCCACATTTCGGTTTACGTGCTGTACACGTATAACGACCATGGAGAATCAACCAGTGATGTACATCAACTTTAAACTCAGCAGGCACAACTTTTAGTAGTTTTTGTTCAACTTCTACTACGTTTTTACCCATGGCAAACTTTGTGCGATTTGAAACGCGGTCGATATGAGTGTCTACAGCGATAGTAGGCCAACCAAAAGCGGTATTAAGTACCACATTTGCTGTTTTTCTGCCGACACCGGGGAGTGCTTCTAGAGCTATTCTGTCTTCAGGCACTTCACCGCCATGTAAATCTACTAACATTTGGCAGGTTTTAAGGGTGTTTTTGGCTTTGGTATTAAATAAACCAATGGTTTTTACATAAGGTATTAAACCTTCAAGCCCTAAATCTAAGATCGCTTGTGGTGTATTGGCAACAGGGTAAAGTTTAGCGGTAGCTTTATTAACACTAACATCCGTTGCTTGAGCAGAGAGAAGCACTGCAATTAATAGCTCAAAAGGGCTAGTGAAATTTAGCTCAGTGGTGGGCTCAGGATTATTAGCGCGCAATCGAGTTAATATTTCTAAGCGCTTTTCTTTATTCATGTTTTATTTCTTTTATTACTTTAAATTAGGTGCTTACGAATCAAAGTTTACTCTAACGCGCTCAATTGTTTGATCTATAGCTTTTGGCTGCCGCTGTTTTATATTGGCGTCAATGACATTTTTGAGCGCAATAATAAAGCCCATCACAATAAAGGCACCAGGCGGTAATATCGCTAACAAAAATTGACTATCTAGCTGCATTACTTCAATACGCAATACTTTTGCCCATTCACCAAATAACAAGTTTGCACCATCAAACAAAGTGCCTTGACCAAGTATTTCTCGAATGACGCCTAATACTAATAAAACTAAAGCAAAACCTAAGCCCATCATTAAGCCATCAAAACTGGCCTGTTTTATTGGGTTTTTAGATGCATAAGCTTCTGCGCGGCCAATAATGGCGCAGTTCGTTACAATTAAGGGCAGGAAGATACCTAATGACTGATAAATTCCGTAGGTGTAGGCGTTCATCAGCAGTTGTACGCAAGTAACAAAGGCGGCAATGATCAAGACAAAAATAGGTATACGAACTTCTTTTGGTACCCATTGACGAACCGCTGAAACTGTTGCATTAGAGCAAATTAATACTAATAATGTGGCAAGCCCTAAACCTAAGGCATTAGTTACGGTTGCTGTTACAGCAAGTAATGGACATAACCCGAGTAGCTGCACTAAACCGGGGTTGTTTTTCCATAAACCTTGTATAGCTAATTCTTTATATTCAGCTTTGAGCGCTTGTTTAGCACGAGCCTGTTGCTCTGCAAGTTCAGGTTCATGCTCTGGTGATTGCTCAGGCAGCTGGTTTGCTAATTGTTCGTTATCATTATTCATTAGTAGCCTCGCTTTCATGACTGTTTTCGTTGTCAGCTGGCGGCTGTTGACTATTGGTGAGGCAGCTATTAGGCAGTGTTAATAACCTTTGTTTATTGTTTTTAAAATAAAGTAAAGACTTTTTGACTGCTTTAACAACCGCCCTTGGGGTGATAGTTGCGCCAGTAAATTGATCAAACATGCCGCCATCTTTAGCAACAGCCCAACGATTATCCTTTTCAGATAATAATTTTTTACCAGTAAAGCTTGTTACCCAATCACTTTTTCTTAACTCTACCTTATCGCCTAGTCCCGGGGTTTCTTGGTGTTTTAATACCCGCATGCCACTAATGGTATCATCCATATTAATGGCAACAATCAAGTTAATCTTGCCGTTATAACCATCGGGTGCGGTATTAGTCATTGCTATGGCTATCGGCTCGTTATTTTTGCGAGCGATGTAAGCGGTGTACAGGGCGTTACTATTTTTCGAATCACTATTTGAAGGCATATTCGAATCATGAGCTGAAGAGTAGCTGAAACTAACACAACTTTGAGTCATATCATTGTCATGTCGACTTGGCTCAATAATGCTGTGCAAAGTTGATAACAACTGCTGCTGCTCTTGTGCTTTAATTTTGTCTTTGGTTAATTCATTCACTAAGCCGACAACTGCGGTACAAACAATAGCGAATAGTGCCAGTATTTGACTGTTTTTTTGCATCGGCAAATGAAAAGCAGAGCGCTTATTCGATTTGTTGTCTGTCATTAATTCGCACCTGTGTGTTTATTTGCTTTGTTGTCAATGCCATGTCCGTATGTTCGAGGGCGCGTATATTGATCAATCAAAGGAGCTGCCATATTACATAGTAATACCGCAAAAGCGACACCATCAGGGTAACCGCCAAAAGTTCTAATTAAATACACTAATAAACCCGCCAAAGCGCCAATAACTAATCGGCCTTTTACACTCGTCGCGCCAGTAACAGGATCGGTTAAAATAAAGAAAGCACCTAACATGCTGCCACCGGCTAACCAATGAAATAAGCTTGATGCACTACTGTCAGGGCTGATGCTATAGGCAATAAAAGTACACACCAATAAACTAACGATAAAACTAAGAGGGGTTTGCCAAGCAATCGCTTTTTTAGCAATTAGCACTAAACCGCCACTAAAAAAGGCAATGTTTATCCATTCCCAACCATAAGCAATACCTAAACCTGAAGGCAAACTATTCGTGAATATGTTGCTTTCAAGAATTTCAAAAGTAGTAAAACCAAGGTCTAAATTAGTTTTTAAAGTATCTAGTGGGGTAGCCATGGTAAAACCATCAATACTGGTACGAAGTTGCTCTACAGAGTAACCTTCACTGGTGAACCCAGTAAAAATGGTGGCTAAAGTATTAGATAAGCCTAAATCGATATTCATTAGATTTAAGGGTGGTTGCCATGAAGTCATTTGAATAGGGAATGATATTAATAACATTACATAAGCTGCCATAGCAGGGTTAAAAGGATTATGCCCTAAACCGCCATAAAGCTGTTTAACGACTACAATAGCAAAAGCGGCACCGATAACTGAAATCCACCATGGCGCAATTGCAGGTAAACAGATACCCAGTAAAATTGCCGTCAGTATGGCACTACCATCGAAAAGTTGTTTACTGATATTGTTAGTTTTGCTTTTACTGCGTAAAGAAAGCACAATAAATTCACATGTTAAGGCTGTGGTAATGGCTAGGCTGATGTGAATAAGGTTACCCCAACCAAAAAAATACCATTGTGCAAATACGCCGGGTAAAAGCGCATAAATAACTAACTTCATTAAAGCAGAGGTTTCTGCTTGGTTATGATTATGGGGCGAGCTTGCTATCCAAAATGCCATAATTATGTCGATTCTTTATCAGTTGGTGAAGGTTGTTTTTCTTGTTCTTTTTTTGTTTTAGCTTTGGCTTTAGCCTTGGCAATGGCAGCAGCAACGCGAACTTTTTTATCTTCTTTTTCTTTGGTGCTAATGTTCACTTCTTCCTTTGCAACACCGCTTAAAGGCGGCGTTTGTTCATGCGTCTTATTTGCTTTTTCTTTTGCTTTTTCTTTCGCTTTTGCAACAGCAGCGGCTATTTTTGCTTTTTTATCTTGTGATGATTTGTCTTGCGTTGTTGTTTTTTTATTAGTAATGGCTAATTCTGCTACTTTCTCGTGTGTTTCGGTGCTATTGGCTGCTAACTCTTTAGCTTGCTCGCTTTCAGTCAGTTTATTCGCTGTTTTTTTAGCAAGTTTCTTAGCTTTTGCTCGAGCAATAGCCGCGTTAACTTGTGATTTATCATCACTGATATTGTTATCGGATGATTTAGTCGACTCTACTTGAGGCTTATTAGCGTTTTCTTTTGCCTCTTTTTTAGCTTTCACTCTTGCTAATGCAGCAGCAACAGCAGAGCTGGCGCTACTTCCATCGGCGGCTTTTTTATCAAGCATTGCTTTACGTGCCGCTGCGGCTTTTTTATGTTTTTCTTCTCGGGCAATTTTTTCTTTTTCTAAGCGTAATTTTCTCGCTTCAAAGCGTGCCTTTGCTTTTTCAGCTTTTATATCAAGTTGCTGTTGTTGGCGAATTTCAGCCTTGGCAATACGATAATATTGCACCAACGGAATTTGGCTTGGGCAAACATAAGCACAAGCTCCGCAATCGATACAATCAAATAAATTTAGTTTTGATAATTGCTGATGATCTTTAGCTTTAGCACTCCACTGTAGTTCTTGTGGTAATAATTGGCTTGGACATACTTCAGCACATTGACCACAGCGTATGCATTCCACTTCATTGCTTTTATCGGCAAAAGCACTGGGCATTTCTGCTTTACTTGGCGCTAAAATACAATTACTGGTTTTAACAATAGGCACTTGTTCATTTAAGATGCTAAAGCCCATTAATGGCCCGCCCATTATCACTGGTGGACTAGTTACGGGGGGATTAGCTACTGGTGGGTTAGCTATCGAGGTATTCGTTATTGCAGAGTTTTCATACTCATTTGTAAAACCTGTTTGTTCAAGTAAGTGGCTCACAGGGGTACCTATTAATGCCCAGACATTTTGAGGTTTACTTAACGCTTGCCCTGCAAGGGTGACTACACGTCTGATCAGGGGGATATCATTAATGACCGCATCACTTATGGCAAAACAAGTGGCAACATTTTGCATAACAATACCTGAATGAATAGGTAAGGCGCCACTTTTGACTTCTTTACCGGTTAATACTTTAATTAACTGCTTTTCGCCGCCAGTAGGGTATTTTGTTGGTAATACACAAACCTTGATTTTTTCGACATCTTTAGCGGCGTGCTGCAATGCTTTTATTGCTTGGGGCTTGTTGTCCTCAATACCAATGAGTATAAAAGCAGGGTTAAGCACTTGAGCAAGTATTTTTATACCGTCAACAATGGCATCACTGTGCTCACGCATTAATAGATCATCAGCGGTAATATATGGCTCACATTCGGCTGCATTGATAATTAAAAAGTTAATTTCAGGTTTAGCATTTACTTTTATGTGGGTAGGGAAACCAGCGCCGCCCATACCAGCAATGCCGGCATCAGCAATTTTATGAATAATATCTTGTTGGCTGAGTTTAGTATAATCGTGACAAATTTTTCGGGTAAGCCAAGTATCTTCTCCATCAACATCGAGAAATATACACAATTCACTTAAACCTGATGGGTGAGCAATAACTGATTTTTTAATTGCGCTGATAATACCACTTGTTGGTGCGTGTATCGGCACCGCCATCGGGTTTGAACTTTGCGTTAATGGCTGTCCCTTTAACACTTGAACGCCAACCTTAACTAATAAGTCACCTTGGCGACCTATATGTTGTTGTAATGGTATAATAAGCTGTTTTGGTAGTGGTAATTGCTTAATTGGTTTACTTGCAGTTAATGCTTTTTGCTCAGGTGGGTGAATGCCACCATGAAAATGCCAGAATTTATTGTGGTTGATGCGCTCAATTATTGAATCCATTGTTGCCATAATTCCTAATCTAATTGCTTAACAGCAATTTTATTTAAATCCCACTGCCAATTTTGAATAGTTTCAGCAATGGGGCGCATTTCAATGCAATCAACAGGGCAAGGGGCAACACATAAATCACAACCCGTACATTCATCAATTATAATGGTGTGCATTTGTTTAGCAGCGCCTAAAATAGCATCAACAGGACAAGCTTGAATACACTTGGTACAACCAATACAGTCTTCTTCAATAATAAATGCGACCGTAGGGCCTTTGTCTAATTCATGATTTTCATCTAAAGGCTGAACGTCAACACCCATTAAGTCGGCAATTTTTTTGATGGTGTCTTCACCACCAGGTGCGCATTTATTAATGGCTTCACCATTAGCAAGGGCTTGTGCATAAGGTTTGCAGCCTGGATAACCACATTGACCACATTGTGTTTGTGGTAAAAGGGCATCAAGTTGCTCAACAATTGGATCCCCTTCAACATGAAAGCGAGCAGAAGCGAAGCCAAGTAAAGCGCCAAAAAGTGCGGCGATACTTCCGAGTACGAGTATGGCAATAACTATATTTATCATGAGTATAAATGCACCTAGAGCTTAACTAAACCAGTAAAGCCCATAAAGGCGAGTGACATTAAACCTGCGGTGATCATAGCAATTGCAGCACCTTTAAATGGTGTTGGTACATCAGCATTGGCTAATTTTTCTCGCATTGCTGAGAACATCACTAATACCAGTGAAAAACCTGCTGCCGCGCCAAAACCATAAACAATTGATTCAAAGAAGTTGTGCTCTAGCCTTAGGTTTAATAATGCAACCCCTAATACAGCGCAGTTTGTGGTGATTAATGGTAAAAATATGCCTAATAAACGATAAAGGCTGCTACTAGTTTTATGTACGACTATTTCAGTAAATTGAACCACCACAGCAATCACTAGGATAAAGCTCATGGTGGTTAAATATTCAAGGTTAAGCGGGGCTAAAATGTAGGTGGTAACCAGATAACTTAACAGTGACGCTAAGGTCATAACAAAGGTAGTAGCAAATGACATACCTATAGCTGTTTCAGTGCGAGAAGATACCCCCATAAAAGGGCACAAGCCAAGGAATTGCACCAAGACAAAGTTATTTACTAATACTGTGCCAATAAGTAGCAGAAGGTAATCGGTCATTTGCGTTTTAGATCAAGAGATTATTATTTATAATATCTGCTTATTATCCTTTTTTTTAACGCATATAACAACACTACTCTTAATAGGGATATAGTTATTTTTTAACGGCTTTGTATTCTTGCTTATACAGCAGAAAAAACAGCTGAAAAAAAACCGAAGATATAATACCGTCGGTTTTATGTGCTATTACCAATTGAGGCGCTTTAAAAGTTATAAAGGCTCGGGTTTACCAATATAAAACCCTTGGCAGCCGTCAATGAATAATTTTTCTAAGGTATGTTTTTCTTCTTGGCTTTCAACGCTTTCTGCTAGCACATTAATACTTAATCTGTGCGCTAAATCTACCATTAAACGTAAAAAATATTGATTGTTTTTATCATCGTCTATATCGCGAGTATAAGAGCTATCCATTTTTATATAGTCAGGAGTTAAATCCCTAAAGAATTTAAACGAGGTTAAGCCAACGCCAAAACGCTCAACAGTAACTCTAGAGCCAACACGGTGCAACATATCAATTAAACGTTTACTGGTTTTTATATTTTGTTGTAAGCCGTATTCGGATATTTCAAAAATTAATCGAGTAGCTACTTTAGGCTCGCGCAATAATTTACGCTCTAACCAAATCATAAAGTGTTCATCGCTAATACTGCGAGCACTAATGTTGATACCAAAACTATTCTCATACATGTTTTTGTTAATGATTTCGTTAATAGTGGTTTCAATAATGAGTTTATCTACGGCGATAATTTTATCGAGCTTTTCTGCCATAGCAATAAAGGAAGCAGTAGGTAACATTTCATCATTGGCGTTTAAGAAACGGGCTAAAACTTCTCCATAAACCTTATTATTACGTCCACTTGGCAAAATGGGTTGCATTAACAAGGTCACACGTTGGTTTTCTATTACACTATCAATTTCTTGACGCCAATTTTGATTACCATAATTAGCGCTATTTTTTTGTAAAATGTCAGTGTCGGTTTGTGAATACCACGAATTAGCGCCTTGAGTTTGCGCTATGCTAACACCAGTGTCAGCAAGGGCGAGTAACTCTCCTAAAGGCTTAGACTCATCAAATGAAACCAAACCTGAGTAGGCAACAGAGTCTAAGTCTGAACTTAGTTGATATTCATTAAAAAGTGAGGTTAATTCTTTGGTAAAGTTTTCGGCATCTTTTAATTTTACATTCGGTAAGATACAAGCAAAATCAGAGCTGTTTAGCCTAAACAAGTTACCGCCAGGGTATGTTGACACGGCTTGTTTAATTAAATCGGCTACGCGAGAAATATAATTATCGCCTTCTCGGTAACCATGAATTTGATTAATAGTTTGAAGTTCAGAGCAGCGCGTTATAATTAACACGCCAAACTTTACCGGGCTTTCTTGTATTACTTTATCTTCGTAAAACTGCACAAAACGACTACGATTATCAAGCTTAGTTAAGTGGTCAACATAAGCTTCTTGCTCTAAATTAATAGCACTTTCTAATTGTTGGGTCATGAGCGCCTTTATATCTGCAATACCTTGTTTTAGTTCGGGTATTTCTAGCACGTCACTATCGTTTCCTAACTCATCTTTACTACTTACATTGGTATGGTTAATCAACGCAAGATCATTTTTAATTTGCTGACTTATTACTTTAAATACCGCTTTATGCCTTTTACTACTCATGGTTGCAGCAAAAAACACTAAAAATAGGGATAAAACCACAGACAAAATAATTAAGGTTAATACCAACATTGAATCAGCAAAAAAGTTAAGTTGATATTCAATATTAAGTTTTAATGTTTTTGCACTCGCTTTTTCAGCAGCAGGAGAAATAAAGGGAATGTATAACGTGTTTTCATTGTTTTTATAATCAAACAGTTTTTTACCTGCACGATTAGAAATGATTAAAGTTGTATAGTTGGCAAGGTGTTGGAGGTGTTCAGCAATATTGTCAGCATTTTTTTGCTCATCGTTCATATCAGCTAATTGATCAGTAAATAGCGTAATGACTTGTTTGTGTTGACTGGTTTTATCTTCAAGTAATGACGACAGCATAGACAAAGAAACAACGCTGACCGATAAAATAAATATCAGTGCTAATACGGCGTTTCTTAATAAAAGTTGGGGAAATGTATACATACTGACTTTAATTACTCCACAAAAAAATTGTTTAACTATTTTTACTAATACTTTTTGTTAATAGTTTTTGCAAATATAACTACAAATATAACAACGAGTAAAAGCGTTATAACATGTTAGTTCAATCCATACTAACTGATTGGAAAGAATAAGTTAATTTTTTCTATTAATTTCAAATGATTTTTAATGAATATTGTAGAACAAGCTTGCGCTGAGGTGCTTGTCCCTATATAATTCGCCGTGCTTAATTTACAGCTTAAAGTAGATTAAGCTGGTAACAAAATGTCACTGGGGAATTTATCTCGCTCATAGGGTTAATTTCTATTTTTGTTATGAGTGCTTTTTAGCTTAACGTTTTTTGTTAATATAAAAGTACGGGGCCAGTGAAATAGGCCCCTTTTATGGGGTTTTTTTGTTTTTACTACTTAGCTTTAGTTACTTGTCGAGTAAATTAATGAGTAAAGAGTAGGTATTAAAAACAAGAACACAGTAATAAGTATTGGGCTATAAGCCCTTTTTTTGTACCTTAAATATTTTATTTTACCTTTATGTATAAAAATGTAGGGTTAAATGAAACAGGAGAAACCGATTGGCTAAATTTGAACAAAAACTAACTGACATGCTTCGACCCGCAGTGGCCGAAACAGGTAAAGAATTACTAGGTGTTGAATTTATTAGCGCAGGTAATAATTCAGTTTTACGTTTGTTTATTGATCATGAAAATGGCATTAATGTTGACGATTGCGCAGAAGTAAGTCGTCAAGTTGGTGCTATTTTAGATGTCGAAGATCCCATCAGCAGTGAATATAATTTAGAAGTTTCTTCACCGGGCGTTGATCGACCCTTATTTGAGTTGGCACATTTTCAACAAGTGATTGGCGAAACTGTCAACGTTAAGTTGTCTATGCCACTTAATGGCCGTAGAAAGTTTAAAGGGGTATTAGCAGCAATAGAAAATGACACATTAATTGTCGAGGTTGACGGTTTAGATTACGAGCTTGTTATTAATAATGTTGACAAAGCCAACCTAGTCGCAAAATTTTAAATAAAAATATAGCAATAGTTGAATAAATTAATTAATTATTAGGGTTAAAGAGCATGAGTAAAGAGATATTACTGGTTGTTGATGCCGTATCAAATGAAAAAGCATTACCTAGAGAAAGTATTTTTGAAGCAATGGAAACTGCTTTAGAAACAGCCACAAAGAAAAAGTATGAAGGTGACATTGTTGTCCGAGTAGCTATTGATCGTATTACCGGTGAATTTGATACTTTTCGCCGTTGGTTAGTTGTTGAAGATAGCGACGAAGCGATGGAAAATCCATTCGCAGAAATAACATTATCTGCTGCCCAATTTGATGATGCAGAGTTAAATATTGGTGATTATGTTGAAGATCAAATTGAATCAGTAAAATTTGATCGTGTTACTACACAAACAGCTAAACAAGTGATAGTGCAAAAAATTCGCGAAGCAGAGCGTGCATTAGTCGTTGAAGCTTATCAAGAGCAAGTTGGTGAGTTAGTTACTGGTGTTGTGAAAAAAGCCAGTCGTGAAAGTGTTATTTTAGATTTAGGCAATAATGCTGAAGCGATAATTTATCGTGATGACATGTTACCGCGCGAAAGTTTCCGTCCAGGCGATCGTGTTCGTGGTTTGTTATACGAAATTAAACCAGAAGCCCGTGGCGCACAGTTATTTGTTAGCCGTACTAAGCCTGAAATGCTAGTTGAATTATTCCGCGTTGAAGTGCCAGAAATTGGCGAAGAAATGCTTGAAATTAAAGGTGCTGCTCGCGATCCTGGTTCACGTGCAAAAATTGCTGTAAAAAGTAATGACAAACGTATTGACCCTGTTGGTGCTTGTGTTGGTATGCGTGGTTCACGTGTACAAGCGGTATCTGGTGAGTTAGGCGGCGAACGTGTTGATATCGTGTTATACGATGACAATGTCGCGCAATTTGTTATTAACGCCATGGCACCAGCAGAAGTCGCTTCAATTATTGTTGATGAAGACAAAGGCACTATGGATATTGCGGTAGAAGAAAGCAACTTAGCCATGGCCATTGGCCGTAGTGGTCAAAACATTCGTTTAGCTAGCCAGTTAACTGGTTGGGAACTCAACGTAATGACAGTTGCTGATATGAAAGAAAAACATCAAGCAGAAAATGACAAAGTACTTAACTTGTTTATTGATAAATTAGATCTTGATGAAGATTTTGCCACCTTACTTTGCGATGAAGGTTTTACTTCATTAGAAGAAATTGCTTATGTACCGGTTGCTGAAATGTTAGAAATTGATGGCTTAAACGAAGAAATTGTTGAAGAGCTTCGTGAACGCGCTAAAGAAGCATTAACCACCCAAGCACTTGCCAGTGAAGAAACATTAGAATGCGCAGAGCCAGCTGAAGATTTACTTGCACTTGATGGTTTAGAACGTCATTTAGCTTTTGTATTAGCAAGTCGTGGTGTTCGTACACTCGAAGATTTAGCTGAACAAGGCATAGATGAAATAAGCGATATTGAAGAATTAACAGAAACCAAAGCGGGTGAGCTAATAATGGCGGCACGTAACATTTGTTGGTTTAACGAAGAATAAAGACACCGGGAGAAGAGTATAAATGGCAGATATAACTGTAGCAGAACTTGCCAAAGAAATTGGCACACCGGTGGAGCGCTTAGTAAGCCAATTGGCTGACTCAGGCGTGCATAAATCGGCAACAGATGAAATTTCGCAAGACGAAAAAGAGTCTTTATTAGGTCACTTGAAAAAGCAGCATGGTGATGATTCATCAGCTAAGCCAAGTAAATTAACATTAAACCGTAAAACCAAGTCAACTTTAACCATGGGACACGGCTCTAAAGCTAAATCGGTTAATGTTGAAGTGCGCAAAAAACGAACTTATGTTAAGCGCAGCGAAGTAGAAGAGCAGCAAATCGCTGAAGAAGCCGCGCGAGCAGAAGCTGAAGCAGCGGCAAAAGCTGAAGCTGAAGCTAAAGCCAAAGCTGAATTAGCGGCTAAAGAAGCTGAAAATGCCAAAGCAGTTGCCGCGGTTAAAGCAGAAGCCGAAGCAAAACGTAAAGCTGCCGCAAAAGCAGAAGCAGCAGAAAAGTCTAAGCAAGCAGCGGCTGAAAAAGCAAATAAAGCCCCGGTTGTAAAAGTTGAAGAAAGCGAAGAGGCGAAAAAACTTCGTCTAGCGCAAGAAAAAGAAGCGGCTGCGAAAATTGAAGCAGAAGCGAAAGAAGCTGCTGAAGCGGCTCGTAAACTTGCTGAAGAAAATGAAGCACGTTGGAAAGCGCAAGAAGAAGAGCGTAAAGCGAAAGAAAAAGAAGTTGTTCATGTAACTTCTTCAAAGTATGCGCAAGAAGCGGAAGATAAAGTTGATGCAGCTGATGAAGGCGTTGGTCGTCGTCGCAAGAAGAAAAAAGGTCCGCAAGATAAAAATGCGCGTGGTGGACGCAATGCAAAAGGCCGTAAAGCAACCTTATCGGCGCCGCAAAGTTTAAAACATGGTTTTACTAAACCGGTTGAAACGAAACAGCAAGATATTCGCATTGGCGAAACGATTTCTGTAGCTGAACTAGCAAATAAAATGGCGAAAAAAGGCGCAGAAGTTGTTAAAGCTATGTTTAAAATGGGAGCCATGGCAACCATTAACCAAGTCATAGACCAAGAAACGGCGGCTTTAGTTGCTGAAGAAATGGGTTTTGAAGTGGTACTTGTTAAAGAAAATGCCCTTGAAGAAGCGGTATTAGCGGATCGTACTAATGTTAGTGGTAATGTTGGTGAAGCAATTACTCGAGCACCAGTAGTGACCATTATGGGTCATGTTGACCACGGTAAAACATCGCTACTAGATCACATTCGTGAAGCTAAAGTAGCCAGCGGTGAAGCTGGTGGCATTACTCAGCACATAGGTGCTTATCACGTAGAAACGGGTCATGGCATGATCACCTTTTTAGATACTCCTGGCCATGCTGCTTTTACGGCAATGCGTTCACGTGGTGCTAAAGCTACTGATATCGTTATTATTGTTGTGGCGGCTGATGATGGTGTTATGCCGCAAACTATTGAAGCAATTCAACATGCAAAAGCATCTGATGCACCTATTATCATTGCTGTTAACAAAATGGATAAAGAAACTGCTGATCCAGATAGAGTGAAAACTGAGCTATCTCAGCATGACGTTATTCCTGAAGATTGGGGTGGCGATGTTCAATTCTGTCACGTATCAGCTAAAACAGGTCTGGGTATTGATGAGCTTCTTGATTCAATATTATTACAGTCTGAAGTATTAGAGCTGACAGCTGTGGTTGATAAAATGGCAAGCGGTGTTGTAGTTGAATCTAAATTGGATAAAGGTCGTGGTCCTGTCGCAACTGTACTTATTCAAGAAGGTACCATGAAGCAAGGTGACATCGTACTATGCGGTTTAGAATATGGCCGTGTTCGTGCAATGCGTGATGAGAATGGTAAAACTGTTCAATCTGCAGGGCCGTCAATTCCAGTGGAAATTCTTGGTTTGAGTGGTGTACCACAGTCAGGTGATGAAGCAACGGTTGTTAAAGATGAGAAAAAAGCACGTGAAGTTGCTTTATACCGTCAAGGTAAATTCCGTGATGTTAAATTGGCTCGTCAGCAAAAATCTAAACTTGAAAACATGTTTGCTAATATGGCTGAAGGTGAAGTGTCTGAAGTGAACGTAGTGCTTAAATCTGACGTTCAAGGCTCCCTTGAAGCAATTTCTGACTCATTATTGAAATTGTCTACTGAGGAAGTAAAAGTGAAAATTGTTGGCTCAGGTGTTGGTGGTATTACCGAGACTGATGCAACATTAGCAGCCGCTTCAAATGCAATTATTGTTGGTTTTAATGTTCGCGCTGATGCTGCTGCACGCAAAGTGATAGAATCAGAAAGTATTGATTTACGTTACTACAGCGTAATATATGCCTTAATTGACGAAGTTAAACAAGCCATGAGCGGTATGCTTGCGCCAGAATTTAAGCAAGAAATTATTGGTCTTGCTCAGGTACGTGATGTATTCAAGTCACCTAAAATTGGCGCTATCGCTGGTTGTATGGTTACAGAAGGTACAATTAAGCGTAGCGCACCAATTCGTGTATTACGTGAAAACGTGGTTATTTACGAAGGTGAGCTTGAATCACTACGTCGCTTTAAAGATGATGTACAAGAAGTTCGTAACGGTACTGAGTGTGGTATTGGTGTTAAGAACTACAATGATGTGCGCGTAGGCGATCAAATTGAAGTGTTTGAGACTGTAGAGGTCAAAAGAAGTCTTTAACTCTTCCTTCGAAAGTTAAAATAGAACGGGGGCTTTGCCTCCGTTTTTGTTAGGAGATATATATGGCTAGAGAATATGCCCGTACTGACCGAGTTGGTCAGCAAATCCAAAAAGAAATCGCGGTTATTTTAATGCGGGAAATTAAAGATCCTCGTTTAAGTATGACCACTGTATCTGCTGTAGAAGTGACACGTGATTTAGCGTATGCAAAAGTATTTGTTACTTTTTTTAATGACAACGCCGATGAAATTAAAGCATCACTTGAAGTATTAGCCGAAGCTGAAGGCTATATTCGTTCATTATTAGGCAAGCGTTTGCGTGCGCGCATAATGCCACATTTACGTTTTGTTTATGACAGCTCAATGAGCGAAGGTGTGCGTATGAGCTCATTAGTTGATCAAGCCATCGCGAGTGATAAACATGGACAAGACAAGAAGAGCGATACTGTTGAAGATAATGACAGTAGTGAAGAGCAGGGTGAGTAAAACATGGCAAAGCGTAGAAAAGGCCGTGCAATTAATGGCGTTTTATTATTAGACAAACCTTACGAAATGTCGTCTAACCATGCTCTTCAAGCTGTTAAACGTATATATTTTGCCCAAAAAGCAGGTCATACAGGCGCATTAGACCCCCTTGCAACGGGCATGTTGCCGATTTGTTTAGGCGAAGGGACTAAATTTTCGCAGTTTTTACTTGATACCGATAAAACCTATCAAGTCACCGCAAAACTTGGTATTCGCACTACTACTAGTGATGCCGATGGAGAAGTCGTCAGCGAAAAGAGTGTTAATGTCTCTAATGAACAATTAGCTTCAGCGCTTGATAGCTTTCGCGGTACAACAAAGCAAATCCCTTCTATGTATTCAGCGCTTAAGTATCAAGGTCAGCCGTTATATAAATATGCGAGAGAAGGTATTGAAGTACCTCGTGAAGCTCGTGATATTACAGTATTTTCTTTAGAATTATTAGGCTTTGAGGGAAATGAAGTAGAGTTAAAAATTCATGTCTCAAAAGGTACTTATATCCGCACCATTATTGACGATTTAGGTGAGTTACTTGGCTGTGGTGCTCATGTTGCTGATTTAAGACGTTTGGCTGTTGGTAGTTATCCAATAGATAAAATGGTAACTCTACCTGAGCTAGAAGCATTACTTGAAGAGGCGCAAGCAAAAGAGATAACACCATCAGAATTACTTGATCCTTTATTATTACCTATGCAAAGCGCCGTTAAAGGGATGCCTGCAGTTTATGTTGATGATATGTCAGCTAATTTTTTACGCCATGGTAATCCTGTACAAGGGTATAAAGCACCTATGGATGGCAGTGTTCAAGTTTATGTTGGCGAAGATGAAGATGATCCTTCAGCTGAATTTATTGGTGTAGGTATTATCAATGATGACGGTCAAGTTGCGCCAAAGCGTATTGTTGTGGTTTAGAGTTAAAAATAAAGGAGCTGGATAGCTCCTTTATTTAAACTAAAATTACTAGTTGTATTAGTTAAGATTTACAAACTCTTTTCTTTATTTTGCTACCCATTACTTTTATTGAAGTACAAGACTTTTTCTTTTCAGTTTTTGCTGTCGAATTAGTATCAACAGCCTCCTTAGTAGATGAACAGCCTGTTGCTAAAACCACTAAAAAAATAAGTAAAAATTTCACTATTGAATACTTCCTTATAAAATATTTTAAATTTAAAGTCAGTATTCTATAAGGACTTAATTGGTAAAACCATTCATTTGTTGAATAAATGTAATTATTATGTGTTTTTTGTGTAACAAGATATTTGCTGCAAATGTTTTTCATTAGCATTAGGGCTTATAAAATTAATTAAACAACCCCATAAGCTAACATGGCATCAGCTACTTTGACGAAGCCTGCAATATTGGCTCCTTTAAGATAGTCCACTATTTCACCATTTTGGCCATAGGCTAAACATTGATCATGAATGGATTTCATAATATTTTGCAGTTTTTTATCTACTTCTTCACTGGTCCAAGATAAGCGCATGCTGTTTTGGGTCATTTCTAAACCTGAAATAGCCACGCCACCGGCATTAGCTGCTTTTGCTGGTGCAAAGAGAATGTTATTCGCTTTAAAATAATGCACCGCTTCAATCGTTGAAGGCATGTTTGCTCCTTCAGCAACCAATATGACGCCATTAGCTACTAACGCTTTAGCATCATCAAGATCTAATTCATTTTGTGTGGCACATGGGAAAGCTAAATCACATTTAACTTGCCAAGGTCGTTGATTCGCCACAAATTCAACCTGATATTTATCGGCATATTCACTAATGCGGCCGCGGTGGTTATTTTTAAGATCCATAATGAAATCGAGTTTTTCACCATAAATTCCATCTTCATCAATAATGTAACCGCTAGAGTCACTTAACGCGATCACAGTGCCGCCTAAGTCATTTATTTTCTTTGCGGCATATTGAGCAACATTACCTGAACCTGAAATAACACAGCGTTTTCCTGCGACACTATCATTGATATGGTTTAGCATGTTTTGAGTAAAGTATACTGTGCCATAGCCTGTTGCCTCAGTGCGAATTAAACTACCACCAAAGGAAATGCCTTTTCCTGTTAAAACCCCAACAAAATTATCATTAATACGCTTGTATTGACCGAACATGTAGCTTATTTCACGTGCGCCAACGCCAATATCGCCTGCTGGTACATCCATATCCTCACCAATATATTTAGATAGCTCAGTCATATAGGCTTGGCAAAAGCGCATTATTTCGCGATCAGACTTTCCCTTAGGATTGAAGTCACTACCGCCTTTACCTGCGCCCATAGGTAATGTCGTTAAGCTATTTTTAAACTGCTGTTCAAAACCTAAAAATTTTAGAATGCTTAAATTAACACTTGGATGAAATCTCAAGCCACCTTTGTAGGGACCGATGGCATTATTAAATTGCACACGATAACCTTTATTAACATGTACTTTGCCTTCATCGTCTTCCCAGCAAACCCGAAATATTATACTTCGATCAGGCTCAGTCATACGCTCTAGAATAAGTTTGTTAAAATACTCTTTATGCGTGAACATGAAAGGGACGACACTCTCAGCAACCTCTTTTACAGCTTGATGAAATTCCAGTTCACCGGGGTTTCTTTTAATTAACCCTGCCATAAAACATTCTAAAAAGCGTTCGGGTGTAGAGTAGTCGCCATAAAGATGTGCAGACATTTTTTGTTCCTGTTTTTGTTATGAAATTAATAATACTTATGCTAGTTATAGCCTAAAACAAAGCAGTTTGAGTCGAAGGACTCTGTAATTGCTGCATTAGCTTTTACAACCTTGTCAGCAATGCTTTTTTTATGGTTGTTTATTTTTTGATTCAAACTAGCTGGCTTGGTTAATATAGTTTGTTCAGTTGCAGTGCTGTTTTTGCTTGAATTCATAATAGCCTCCATAGTGCTAAATATTGATTTTATGTAAAAGTCTTACTTTTATTTAATTCTTCTATCATAGTTTTTCTGTCATTGGTGTAATAGCAAAGCCTGAGCCAAGTTGTTTTAATTTTTTAATTTATTGTTTTTATAGGTAAATGTTGTTTTTTTGTTTTTTAGTTGTTGCAATGTTAAGCAGAAGATTTCTTATCGAAATTGATACTAGGAAGTTTTTCACTTACTTAAAAATTTTTAACTGATTAAAGCAATTTTCACTTGGTTTTGATTTTAGAAGTGAGATAGGCTGATTTATTCCTACTCGGTCTTTTTTTTGGGAAGTTTACTTCTTACTCTGCTTTGGCTGTTGTCAAAAGCTAGTAATATTTTATAAGTTAATTCTTTGTTTTTAAAAGGTTAGTGCTGTTTTTAAGTTATTTGGCATAACATTCGCTTAGCTTACTGCAGTTTGAATTTAATGAAAGCAGATATGTTCACTTTATATTTGTAAGGAGCTATCGAGCTCAAATAAATCAAATACAGGACAGGACTATTTAGGATAAATATAACGAACTTTAAATAACAGAGAAGATGACTTCAAGGACTGAACTTGGTGCTGGTAATACAAAGCATCCCGAAACGTTTAATCCTCTAACCACTATAAAAATAGGAAGTCTCAATTATGTATTTATACGGGCACACTAATCCAGCTGTTCCACCCACCATAAATCAATATTTTACTGGCCCTACGGGGCAATATCATGATGCTCAATCGCTTGCTCGTATAGTGCACGGGTTAATAGATGCACACCCTGAACTTGTTGAAACTATAGATTTACCTAACAGAACGTTTGGTTACAATGGCGCAGCAACTACCGCTTTTGATGGTCAGCCTGTCGATAATGCTAGAAGACAAATGAAGCTTTATCGTATTCATGGCAATAAAGATTGTGCTAGACATGGCATTTTCATCTACGGCTCTCCCCACTCAAGAGAATGGATCCCTAAACATTCTTTAGTAGAAACGATTTATCGGGTTTTAAAAAATTATGGCTCCGATGCTTATTTAACTCAATTACTTGATGAAGTTGATATTTTCTTTATTCCAGACTGTAACCCTGACGGCAGTATGTATTCTTTCCATGATTCGGCTAACTTTAGAAAAAACCGTCATGTGAAAGGTGGTGTTCCTGATGTTTGGCCTTATTCAACCGATAGTAGCTGTACGGTAGATATCAACCGTAACTACTCTGTCGGCTTTGGTTCCGGCAGCTCTTCTGGTACATGTTCAAACGAGGCTTACCGTGGTATTGGTTCCCATTCAGAGCCTGAAACGATGAATATTAGTTGGGTAGTAAAACAATATCCTAAAATTTGGGTCAGTATTGTGTGTCACAGTGCTGGTAATACTATTTTTTGGCCAGTAGCGCCTGATGGTACTATGCCGCAATTAGATTCTGCCAATAGTAAAACACAATCTCCGGATGAAATATTAGGTGGTACTACTGCACAGCGCTCTGGTTGGTTTAATTATATGGCACAGCGCGCAAGAGCAGCTATTTATGATCACCGTAGCACGGTACTTGATCAGGCCGATTTTACCCCTGGGCCAACACCAACTTATCCGTTTGGTAGTGGCATTAGTACCTATGAAATGTATTTTAATCACACCGATAACGCCCACGCGGATAGGAACAGAACAGTTAAGTCAACCCAATGGCATGAGCATCCTCACAAAATTTTTCAATTTACTTTTGAAATGTCGTCAGTAGGACAAAGACCACCATGGGCTGAAGCAGAAGAATTAGTGATGGAGTGGGCAAACGGTATTTTAGAGGTGGTTGCTTGTACCCGTGATTTGTCTAAAGAAAATGTATTTGGTTATCAACCTATTGCGAGTGAAGATTGGCTAACGGCTGATTACACTAATAATGATAATTCAAGAGGTTGGGGCAGTGACTGGCTAAAAAGTGGTGATGTTGAAATGCTCACTGACAAATACTGTCATAGTGGCAGCCATACGGTACGATTAATGAGTCAAGGTCGCCTAGAGAGAACAGTTAATCTAAAAGGGCGCATGGGCTGCAAGCTAAAATTTTCTTGGCGCGCGGCATCATGGGAAACTAGCGACAAAGTTTATATTAAAGTGAACGATGGCTCCGGCTGGGCAACGGCAAAAACCTTTGTTAATGGCGATGATGATTACTTTTATCATGAAGCCGAGATTGATTTATCAAACTATGCTCAAGTAGATAATTTTAAAATTGCTTTTGAGGGCGCTATGAGCAGTACCTCTGATTGGTTCTACCTTGATCATATTCGAGTCGAAGGGTATGACGGTATTGCTTTTGATGATTTTAACTCTAATAGTTTTGTTGGCGGCAATGGTTGGGCTAGTAATTGGTTAACGTCTGGCGCAGCCTCACTTGATGCTGATTACCCTTTAGAAGGTGGATATT
>Ga0316205_10000970_pt1 | contig 41246 bp, 37 predicted proteins | sample 3monthpyrite_MG_FD_204941 | JGI IMG/M metagenome (GOLD analysis project Ga0316205, IMG submission 204941) | Microbial mat bacterial communities from mineral coupon in-situ incubated in ocean water Damariscotta River, Maine, United States -... | ecosystem: Environmental > Aquatic > Marine >...
CACCCAATTGTGTTGGCGGATTTGTAGTTGATCCTGAGTATATACTTAAAGACTCATTAATGAATTTACCTGTAGTATCATCAGAAAATATGGGAAGCATATTTCCCAGCACCTCTTTCGATATGATTGTTGCTATTGGCTATTCAAATATGAGAACCCGATCCTTAATAATCAATAAAATACATAATCTAGGTTACACCTTTAGAAACTTAATTCCAGAGACAGGCTGTGATGGCTTAATAAATGGTTCTAATAACATAATTATGCCTGGCAGTGTAGTTGAACCTTTTGCAACTATTGAAAGTGATAACATCATCTGGTCTGGCGCCCATATATGTCACAATGCGAGTATTCAAAATAATAATTTTTTTGCTACAGGCACAGTCATTGGAGGGTACACAACAATAAGTAATGGTTGTTTTTTTGGCTTTGGATCTATTGTGATTGAAAATATTGAAATATCAAAAGAAACACTGGTTGCAGCAGGAGGCGTAGTAACAGAAGATACGCAGGCGCACTCTCAATATATGGGGTTGCCCGCTAAAATATCTGGCAACCATAAAGACACAGGTATAATACTTTAAAAAAATAGCATTATATAAAATTATTCAACATTCAATTTTCCAGTGCCATCATTTTTATAAACTCGACGAACTAAATTAACAGGTCTGGACTTTACTTCAGTATATATTTTTGAAATATAAACCCCTATCACACCAAGTGAAAAAACTGTAATCCCACCCATTAAATAAATTGCAAGAACAATTGTTGTCCAACCTTGTAATACTTCATCGGAAAACAGTTTAACTAATATTACATAGATACTTACAAAAATAGAAAGTGCTGTTATTCCCATACCAAGATAAAATATATATATCAATGGCTTGCTACTGAAAGCTGTTATTGCATTTATTGCCAGCTTCATACGTTTAACAAACGTATATGAGCTCACACCTTTAAATGTCTTATTTGATTCTACACCTTTTTGGTTAAATCCAATATGTAACCATAATGCAGCAATAAACAATTCTCTCTCAGGATGTTGAAGTAGGGCATCAACATAGTATCTCTTCATAAGTCGTGACACCATATGGTTGGCTGAAATAGGTGTGTCAGAAAAATGATTAAACATCGAGTAAAAACTATTACTTAGAAAACCTCGAACTAACGGTCTCTTTTTCTCTTTTGTAACACCATATACCACATCGATATCATCATCACCCTCAAAAGTCTCCCAAAATAGTTTCAACGATTCAGGAGGCTCTTCTAAGTCTACATCTGTTAAGTAAATATAATCACTATCGGCATATTCTAAACCAATCATCATTGCCCTGTGATGACCGTAGTTTTTAGGTAAATCAATAACTTTAACATTATTGTGGCGCTCCGCTAGCGCAATAGCAACTGACAATGAGTTATCCGGCGAACCATCATTAACGAATATCAACTCAAAATCATCAGTAATATCACTTGCCTGCACAGAAATTCTTTCGAAGAATTCATTAATATATTGTTCAGAATTAAACAGCGTCGTGACTATACTTATTTTCATTATTAACCCATTATCCTAGAATATAAAAAAGACACATTAAATATTCACGTTTATAATCAAATTATCGATCAAAAAATTCCAGCAAACTACTTATCACATAATCTTGTTCTTCAACAGTGATATCAAAATACACTGGCAACCTTAATAGTCTCTCACTAACAAAATCGGTTTCATTTAGCGGTAAAACCCCTGTTCTTGCGTATTTCAGTCCTGCTGGTGATGAATGCAATGGAATATAATGAAACAATGCAGATATATTTCTATTTTTAAGGAATTCAATCAACTCTACCCTTTGCTTGGGTGTATTACACAATATAGAAAACAGGTGATAATTAATTTTATTATGCTGTAGATATTTTGGTAAAGTAATGAGACCTTGTTCGTCCAGTGATTTAAGGTGCAGCAAATAATACTCAACAGCTTTTTGCCTCTTAGTTATAACTTGATCAATATTCTCTAACTGTGCATACAAAAAGGCCATTTGTAATTCAGATGGCAAATAAGACGACCCCTTATCTATCCACGTATATAACTCTACTTCATTTCTAAAAAACGCTTCACGGTTAGTCCCCTTCTCTCTTAGGACTTCTGCCCTCTCAGAAAATTTTGGATTGTTAATCAAAAGAGCGCCTCCTTCCCCGCACATTATATTTTTTGTCTCATGAAAGGAAAAACAACCAATATCTCCAATCGTGCCTGAGTGTTGATCGTGATAATATGCACCAACACTCTGCGCGGCATCTTCAATTACATATAAACCATTGTTTTTTGCAAAATCACTTATTACTTTCATCTCACAACTTTGACCAGCATAGTGCACGGCTATAACTGCCCTTGTTTTATCCGTTAAACAATCTTTTAATTTATTTTCGTCCAAATTAAAGGTTTTTGGATTTATATCGCAAAACACCGGTACAGCACCTCTCAAGACAACTGCATTTGCTGTTGAAACAAAGGTAAACGAAGGCATTATCACCTCATCACCCGGCTTCAAATCAATCAATATACATGCCATTTCAAGTGCAGCAGTACATGAATTTGTCATCAATATTTTATTGCACTGTGTTAAAACTCTAAGATACTCTTCACATTTTTTAGTATAAAAGCCATTTCCACTAATATGTCCTTTCATCACACTATTAGCAATATAATATAATTCTTTACCAGATATAAACGGCTTATTAAATGGAATTTCAAATTCTTTCATAATATTTTTCATTATTTTAATTAATTACAAAAACACACACGCCAGCTACAACAAGAACTGTACCAAGAATTTTTTTACTGGTTAATCTATCCTTTAAAAATAAACCTGCAGAAAGCATAACCACTACATAATTTACACTCATAATTACTGTGAAATACTTTAGAGACAATGTCAGCATTAAGTAATACGACAACATTAGTACAACCACAAAGAGTATATATCCTAAAATGACAAATTTATTAAAATAGATACTCGCATGATTCGTACTAGCACCTATTTTTAGTAAAAGCTGCCCCAGAGCAGTCATTATCACGATTAACACTATAATCAGTATAGTCATTTATGCATCATCAGATGAAATTATATATATACCTGTGAATACGAGTATTAATCCAAAGATATTGTTTAAATTAACACTTTCATCAAATATAAACACAGCATAAAAGAATACTAAAAGTGGTGAGATTGATGTATATGGATAGATATCTGATAATTCATTTTTTTGAAGAACGCGTTGCCACATCACAGTTCTTAACATCATAAAAATCACAGCCATCAAAACAAACAGATAGCTCATCATGCCATCTATAACAATAGAAAACTTAAACCCTAACATTACAAATGATTGAAAGAAAACCGTTGCAATAAGCACATATATTGAATTTATTCTAATTTTTTTAAAACTCACATTTAACCCGGCTTTCTCACAACCATCAAGCAGCTTGTGCCAAATGAAAGACTTTTAAATAAACTAATTCTTTTAAATTCACCACCTAATAGCCAATTTAGTATTTTCACCCCTTTACTCATACTCCCACCATGTTCTGCACTTCTTGATAATAAGCTAGAACCTTTACGAGATTTAATTAGATAGGGCAAACGCCGAAACAGTAAAATAGGCAGCAATAAACTATTGAAAAAATATGTGAAATATACAATTTCAAACTTATCACCAAATAACGATTCTAGCATTTGTTTATTGTATCGACGACAGTGTTTTGCTTCATCATCACTTTCCGACCACAGCCAGTTATGGGCTGGAACAGTTAAATATATATAACCGCCCGGATCAAGAGACTCATACATAGCATCTATCATCGCTTTATCATCATCTATATGCTCAATAACATCAAAACACCCAAAGGCATCAAATTTATCTCCTTTACTTATTATATTTTCAAATGTTGTATTGATAACTATAGGGATTTTTCTTTTAGTTTTAGCATTTAACGCCCCCATATAACCTGGCTCTAATAATATAGCGTCTACGCCAGAATCAATTATTCCTTTAGCAACATAACCATTACCACCACCAACATCAACTACGTATGTAACAGGTGGATATTTTTTTATTACCGCTTCAATACATTTATTTCTATGCTCAAACCAAAAGGATTTATCTTCAATTAAATAACACTCTTCATTACCATCTTCTGGGTAGAGTATTTCTTCTTTATCTTCACCTATATATATACCGTTTTTATCTTTAACGAAATATTTAGTTAAATCACTAATATTCATGTAATGCTCACATCTTATTTATGAACTACTTTACGACAACCCTATTTAGTAAATTTTAGTTTACTTATTGATCATAGAGTTACAAATTAACAATGCCGTTCCAGTATCATCTTTTGCGTTATCTATATAACTTACATAATTATGACTTGACTTTAATAAGTCAAAATCTTCACCCTTAAAGAGTTTAAGTCCATTAAACTTTTCTATTAATTCAAGCTGCCTCAATATATGTGAAGTATATTCTGCTGTTATGACTTTACTTTTATCAACAATCTCGATATTTTCCATAAAATAAAAAACATTAACACTCGCATATGATAATAACATTTCTTCTGCCATCTCATATTCCCCTGAATGTATACTAGACTCAATCTGCATAAATAGGTCATTATTATTATTTGAGACAATATTTTTAAAAAACTCACTTGCCTCCTTATACATTTTGTTTTCGACAGCCAAATAACCCAATATTCGTTTTACTCTATCATGTAAATTATTTAAAGTGAGTTGCGATCTTATAAAGGTTTTTTTGTCACTGCTATCACCATAATTACTGAGTAATACCACAACTGTCTTCAGTAATCTGTTGTTATCCATATTAACCTTATTTGCTAATACGTTTTCATTAGCAATGTCTTTTTCCATTTTTTCTTTCCAGCAAGCAGGGTATGACAGCATTAAGCTAGTTATTGGAAAAGACACTTTGTTTCGATCATTAGAATAGAGCACAAACCTATTGTCGGCGTAGTTGAGCTCCATTTCATCTAACCCCCATAATGTTGACACAAATTGAGGTTTATTCTCTAGCAAAACATAATCAATATTATATTTTTCAATTTCTTTCTTGAGCAATTTTTTATCATTAATAATAGCCATATAATCTTTAATGCGAGTAATCGGATATAATATATTTGTCCTCCCATCTAAATACACCTTGAAATTTGGCGCCAGATTATTGAGCAAATAACCACCGTCTGATAATGGATTAAGTATATGCCCGCCAGTATGGTGTGCTTTTAAATAGGATGTGACCTTTATAGGTAATCTTGTTTCCATTCTATAGTCATGTAAATATCGGTACTTATACTCGACATAAGCATTACTACTTAACTCATAAAAATTAAAAGAAGCTAATCCAATACCTGCTATTACCAGTGTTTTTTGAATTACGGGCTTTAGTGATAAATATTCTTTTTTTTCTATAAAATCACTCAATAATAATGCAAATATGCTCAGATTTACTAATGCGGCCGGTGTAACCAACCTCACAGTGCTCCATGAAAAATACAACAATAATATCGACAGAAAGGCATATCCATATTCTTTTTTAGTAAAACTCCATACGCCTACACAAAATGACAGCATCCATGACAGGTGTACCATTATATTTGTTGAATAGAATTCACTCGTTGGCAAATACTCCATCGTTAAAAGAACTTCTTCACTTGCCATAAAGCTAAGCATTGGGAATATAAAGTGCTCTGCTTGCTTATTTAAAAAACCAATTAAAAACACTATTGCAGCCCAGCTATAAAAAAAGCCCCAACTAAAATCAGTGTTTTTGTTTTTTAGCTTATATATAAAGCGATCTAAAAATAAACTAAATATGATTATATAACCCATAACTGGGGAGTGATAATTTACCCAAAACAACAATAGTAACGATATAAAGAGCAGTTCTTTATGATTAAACGTATGTTTCGCGCGATAATATAAAATCATGCACGCAATAATTAAAATATTACCTATTAACTCTGGCCTTAACATTAACCTGTGATCAACAAAATAAGACATTATTGGCAATATAATTACAACTACCCAGGGAGTCGCTTTAATTTTATTAAAATAAAGAAAGATAAGTACAAATAATACTGAAATATAAATTAACTTAAATGCATAAAACCCTGCATCTTCATTTAGAATTTTAACTAAGGACGCTACCATTAATTGAAATAAAACAGGTACTGCGGTTATAGAGTCACCATAATTGGTAAAGCTGTAATGATCTATATATGGTGACAAACCATTGTCAATTAAGTCTTTACCCATTTTAAGGTGCCAATATATATCCCATGATGCCTCTGGCTCTATCGCACATAAAGCAAGCAATGCATAACAAGATATGAATATTGAAATATTTATATAACTAAAATTATTTTTTGTTTTCATTATTTTAAAAATTCAACTGTTCCGTTATTTATCATTCTATTTGCCTACTAATTTACACTACACATTAATCTTCATAATGCTTCTAGTAATGTTTTCATCAATTATTTAATATTTCCCAATAAAAAAGCCGGTATAAATACCGGCTTTTTTATAATGAGACGCTTAATACTAATTACGTCTCTTCAGCATTTAATCACTCAGGAGTAAATGTTTTATTTACAGGAGCAACTCCGCCCTTATAATCTTCAACTACAGTACCAGCTGCTATTGTTGCACTAACTGTTACTAAGTTTCCTGGGTTAGGACAGTTAGTAATACCACCAACAGTTTGTAGACCCACTAATGCAACTTGTCCCGCCGTTCCAGCAGTTGCAGAAAATGCAGGTGTGGCACCATCAGTACTACCAATAGCCTGTTTGCCACCATCGTTTAACTGGACAAGCAAATCAACACATTGTGAACCTGATGCGATTTTAGCTGCTTCGGCTTTCGCTAAACGGAATGCATTCTCATGATTCTCCGTTACACCACCTGCTTTACCTGACGCTATATAACCCTGATAAGCTGGTAACGCGATAGATGCTAAAATACCGATAATCGCAATTACGATCATCAGTTCGATTAATGTAAAACCTTGCTGAGCTGATTGAATCTTCTTCATGTTACGTTCTCCTTAAGAGATTTTCTAAATAAATAAGGGCGCGCCCTCACTTGAGTAAATATAAATTAGCGCTTCAAACTGAATCCACTAAAGAATCCTGTATTAGGACTGTAGCAGAGTACGTGCCAATTTCACAAAAAAACCAATATTCTTTAAAAATCAACGGTTTAATGCTTTTTAATCTTATTATGATTCTATTTAAACTTAATTGTATCACTACTAGAAATGCAAATACCCGACCATTTTGTCAACTTATAACATTTAGAATATTCTAATATACTGTATGCGAAATAATTTTTCATGCCCTTCCAGCCTTCCCTTTCCATCGGGTAACTTACTACCCAACATCTTACTTTCTTATAAAACACTTTAAATAACAAATGCCTTTAAATTAAATCTACATTAACTTAACGAATGCCTATAATGTATATATTGCTCACAGCAATATAAAACCCGCAGGCAACTAAAACAAATTTAAGAAGATAGATACTTGAAAACTAGTCATAAACCATCGAGAGCGCTGATCATTGATGACGAACCTGACATATGTGAACTTGCTGAAATCACCCTTACCCGTATGGGTATAGATACATGTTCGGCACAAAATATTTCTACCGCTCTAGAACTGCTTAATACTAATGATTTCGATTTATGCATAACTGATATGAACCTACCTGATGGTAATGGCATCGAGCTTGTTGAGTATATTCAGTTAAACCAGCCTAATTTACCTGTCGCCGTTATTACTGCTTTTGGAAATATGCAATCTGCTGTTCGCGCTTTAAAGGCTGGAGCCTTTGACTTTGTCTCTAAACCCATAGATCTGCAGGTGTTTCGCGAATTAGTTAACTCAGCTATAAAGCTATCGTCTCCTTCTGACGAAACAGCAGATCAAATCACTAATAAACATGACCTGTTAGGCGAATCCGATCAAATGAAAGCACTACGTGAAAAAATTTCACGACTTTCACGCAGTCTGGCACCTGTTTTCATTCACGGAGAATCGGGCTGTGGCAAGGAACTAGTAGCTCATTTAATTCATGAACAGGGCGCAAGGGCACACAATGCATTTATCGCAATTAATTGCGGAGCCATTCCCAGTGAGCTTATGGAGAGTGAGTTTTTCGGTCATAAAAAAGGCAGCTTTACTGGTGCATCATCTGATAAAGAAGGCTTATTTAAGGCCGCTCATAAAGGCACACTTTTTCTTGATGAGGTAGCTGATTTACCTTTGCAAATGCAAGTAAAGTTACTACGAGCAGTTCAGGAGAAATCTATACGCGCGGTTGGAGACCATCAAGAACAATCTGTAGACGTAAGAATACTCAGTGCAAGCCATAAAGACCTGAGACAACTGGTTGAACAGGGGAAATTCAGAGAAGACCTCTTTTATAGAATTAATGTGATTGAACTTAATGTCCCTCCCCTTCGGGAGCGCCTTGGAGATATACCTGAACTAACGGCGCACTTACTCTCTAAAATTTCTACCAAAACCGGCTTAATAAATACTCCCGTTCTATCAGACGAGACTTTACAGCTCCTGTGTCAGTACCACTTCCCTGGAAATGTACGCGAGCTAGAAAACATCCTTGAGAGAACTGTTGCACTAACTGATGGCGACAAGATTAAAGCGAGCGAACTACAGCTACCTTCACATAAAACACCAGAAACAGTAACGACACCTGCTCAAATAGACAATCAGGAAAATGACTTCCATCTGGCCAGCCAGGAAAAAGAAACAATTACCCAGGCACTTGATAAAACACGATGGAATAAAACAGCAGCAGCTAAGTTACTGGGCCTAACCCCCAGACAATTAAGTTACCGAATGAAAAAACTGAATGTTAGTTAAATCAGCTTTACACTAGAGGGAATAGTTGGGCGACAATCAAAGGTTAACAAACAGCACAATTCTTAATAATCCAACTCAAAAAACAAATACTCCGGGTAGAAATATTGTTTTTATCTATTATTTACAACCGTTTAACGTTTATTGTTATTGAATTCATCAATAATTGGTTTAATCTAGATAAAAGACTATCATCTAATATATATTGATTTAAGAGGAATCAGCATGAAGATTAGTAAACATAATCAGGGTTTTACAATAATAGAGCTACTGGTGGTAGTTGGTATATTAGGTGTTATATCCGCTATCGCTTTTCCTGCTTACACTGGTTATATTGATTCTGCCTGCATATCCACAGCTAGGTCCAATGCAAATACACACCGCGGATTTCAAGAAAACTACATGATTGAGAATAATACATATCTGGCAGGTTCTCTTGCAGCGGGCGTCGCATCAAATCCGTGGACAGATGCCTTGCATTGGGATCCAGACGATGATGGCCGTTATACATATACCGTAGTAGCAGGCAGTACGGGAAATATTAATAGCTCACTTTTAATAACAGTTAGCGCTCCAAACTGCTCTGTAGATGCAACCGAAGGTAATTAAGCATTACTTTATAAACAGCCTGAGAAAATACATATTAAGCTTTGATTAATATATTTTTATAGTGACAATAAATAAATCTGGATATATAGTTGAAATCAGCTATTATCTGTTAGTATAAATAGATAAACTGCTGTATTTTATATAAAAAATCAACTAATTCTAACTCTTAGGCTGTGTTATGCCTCCAGATACAAAACTCAGTGGGTTATCACGACGATTAGTCGTTGATGGACTGCTAGATGAAAGTACTGCTTTAAGCGCTCAGGCAGATGCTAGAAAAGAAAAATTAAACTTAAGCCTGCATCTCGTCAATAAGAAACTGATTGCGGCTAATACCTTAGCGACGATTGCCGCAAATGAGTTTGGCATACCCCTTCTTGATTTAGACTCACTTGATAAAGAGTCAATTCCAATCGGCCTTGTTGATGAGGCGCTAATTAAAAAACATCAGGTCATCCCAATTTATAAACGGGGAAACAGACTTTATGTTGCCATCTCCGAACCAACCAATTTAGTTGGCATCGATGAAATTAAATTTCAAACCGGTGTTAATACCGAAGCTGTTCTTGTTGAAGCCGACAAATTAACTAAATTTATAGAAACAGCTTTAGAAGCGAATGACAACGGCATGGATGACATGCTGGATGAAGATCTTGATGATGTAGACTTTGAGGATACAGAAGCAGATGCATCTGACGATGGCGCATCTTCATCTGAAGCAGACGACACACCCGTCGTTCGCTTCGTAAATAAAGTACTGCTAGACGCCATAAAAAAAGGCGCCTCAGATATTCACTTCGAGCCTTATGAAAAACGTTATAGAGTTCGTTTACGTATTGATGGTGTATTACGTGAAGTAGCATCACCTCCTAATGCAATGGGCGGCAGACTTTCAGCTCGCATAAAAGTAATGTCTCGCATGGATACAGCTGAAAGACGTATACCCCAGGATGGCCGCATTAAAATGCGCATATCCAAAAATAAAGCCATTGATTTTCGTGTAAACACCTGCCCGACATTATTTGGTGAAAAAATTGTACTGCGTATTTTAGATGCCTCGGCCGCTAAACTGGGAATAGATATGCTGGGTTATGAGCCTGAACAAAAAAAGCTTTATCTTGATGCACTATCTAACCCTTACGGTATGATTTTAGTTACTGGCCCAACCGGTAGTGGTAAAACCGTATCCCTTTATACGGGACTTAATATTCTAAATACTGAAGATAGAAATATTTCAACGGCGGAAGACCCTGTCGAAATAAACCTTGAAGGCATCAATCAGGTTAATATGAATCCGAAAGTCGGATTAGATTTTAATTCAACACTACGGGCATTTTTAAGACAAGACCCTGACATTATCATGGTAGGTGAAATACGTGACCTTGAAACAGCAAGCATAGCTATCAAGGCAGCTCAAACGGGTCATATGGTTATGTCTACGCTACACACAAATGATGCACCGCAAACATTATCGCGACTAATAAATATGGGTGTGCCACCATTTAACATAGCATCAGCTGTAAACCTGATTATTGCACAAAGACTAGCCCGACGCTTATGTGAAAACTGCAAAACCGAAGAAAAGATACCTAAAGAAACCCTTATTGAAGAAGGTTTTCCACAGGATGCTATTGATGGAAACCTGAAACTTTATAAAGCCGTTGGTTGTGATCAATGCGACAAAGGTTACAAAGGGCGCGTCGGCATTTATCAGGTTATGAAAATATCGGAAGAAATGGGTCGCATAATAATGCGAGAGGGCAATGCATTAGAGTTGGCCGACCAGGCTCAAAAAGAAGGTATTGCAGACCTTAGACAATCTGCAATCAAAAAAGCAATGAGTGGTGTAACAAGTCTCGAAGAAATTAATCGAGTCACCAAGGATTAATAATGGCACAAAAAAAATTAGAAAAAAGCACTTTTAGCTGGGAAGGCAAAAACAAGGACGGCAGATTACTCAAAGGTGAAATAACTGCTTCCAGCCAGGATCTGGTTAAAGCCGAATTAAGAAAACAGGGCATCGTCCCTAAAAAAGTAAAAAAGAAAGCTGCAGGATTATTTGGAGGTTCTAAAGGCAAGCCAATTACATCTGCTGACATTTCAATGTTCAGCCGACAAATGGCCACCATGATGAAAGCCGGAGTTCCTCTTGTGCAGTCGTTTGAAATTACAGCTGACGGACTTTCAAATAAAAACATGTCTGAATTAATTCTAAATATTAAAGCAGAAGTTGAGGCTGGCGGCACATTTGCTGACGCATTAAAAAAATACCCCCTGTATTTCGATGACCTTTTTTGTAATCTGGTTGAAGCTGGTGAACAGTCTGGTGCACTGGAAACATTATTAGAAAAAGTCGCTACTTACAAAGAAAAAACAGAAGCGCTAAAAGCAAAGATCAAAAAAGCCATGACGTACCCTATTTCCGTTATGGTTGTTGCATTTATTGTAACCGTTATATTATTAATTTACGTTGTACCCGCATTTGCTGATATGTTTTCAAGTTTTGGCTCTGACCTACCTGCTTTCACTATGCTAGTCGTCAATCTTTCTGACTTCATGGTTGAATGGTGGTGGGCTGTGTTTGGAATAATTTTTGCTACAATATCGGCTGTAACCCAAACCCATAAACGTTCCAGGAAGTTTCGAGATAATTTGGACCGACTATATTTAAAGCTTCCTGTAATTGGCGATCTAACTAAAAATGCATCTATAGCAAAGTTTTCAAGAACACTATCTACGATGTTTGCCGCAGGTGTGCCTTTAGTTGAAGCTCTCGATTCCGTTGCTGGAGCCTCTGGTAACAATGAATATGTAAAAGCCATATTTTCTGTCAGAGACGACCTTGCAAGTGGCTTGCAATTACAGGCTAGTTTGCAAAGCTATCCAGAACTATTTCCAAACATGGTTATACAAATGGTATCAATTGGTGAAGAATCTGGCGCACTTGATGAAATGTTAGCAAAAGTAGCTGATTATTATGAAGCTGAAGTTGATAACTCAGTTGACGCACTAACCAGTTTAATGGAACCAATTATTATGGTTTTCCTGGCTATAGTTATTGGCGGGCTGGTAATTGCCATGTATTTACCAATATTCAAAATGGGCGAAGTTGTTGGAGGCCATTAATTATTTCCAATACATTGGTTTAGCTTTTCAAGAAAGTCCCTGGTTGTTTTTTACAACTATAACTTTACTTAGCCTTTGTGTAGGAAGTTTTTTAAACGTAGTTATTTATCGTTTACCTATCATGTTAGAGAATGAGTGGCGAACTGACTGTAAAAATTTTTTAGAATTAGAGGCCGACAAAAAAACGGAGGTATTCACTCTCTCAAAACCCGATTCAACTTGCCCTGTTTGCGGTCATAAAATCCGGATATGGGAAAACATACCTCTCATAAGCTACCTGGCATTACAAGGAAAGTGCGCTTCCTGTAAAACACGTATATCCATACAATACCCAATAATTGAAGCGGTAACAGCCATTTTATCAATAATGGTTGCAATAAAATTTGGTGTCAGTTCGGAAACATTTTTCGGTTTAATTTTTACCTGGGCGCTAGTCGCTCTAACAATGATTGATGCAAAAACCCAGTTACTACCCGACAACATCACATTACCTCTTTTATGGTTAGGTATTCTTGTTAACACATCTGAACTCTATACTGATCTTGAATCATCCGTACTGGGTGCTGCAGCAGGTTATCTTATTCTCTGGTCCATATATAAATTATTTAAATTATTTACCGGAAAGGAAGGAATGGGTTACGGTGATTTTAAATTACTAGCAGCTTTAGGTGCATGGATGGGCTGGATGATGTTACCACAAATTATTTTACTGTCGTCTCTGGTTGGTGCCATTATAGGTGTGACTATGATAATAGCCAGCAAACACGATAAAAGTATACCCATTCCATTCGGGCCTTATCTCGCTATCGCCGGCTGGATTGCATTTATCTGGGGAGCAGATATTAATCAAATCTGGCTTAGTATCTAAGCATGATCAAAATTGCCTTAACCGGCGGTATTGGTTGTGGTAAAAGTACTGTCTGCAATATTTTTTCACAACAATGTAACATGCCTGTGATTGACACTGATATTATTGCGCGCGAAGCTGTCCAACCTGGTACAAAAGCTTTAGATGAAATTAGGAAATACTTCGGCAGCAGCATCTTATTAACAGATGGCTCTCTAAATAGAAAAAAACTAGCCACTAAAGTTTTTAATAATAAAAATGAACGCCTTTACCTGGAATCCATTTTACACCCTATAATTAGACAGGTTATCGATAAAAAAATTAAGCAACTTAAATCTTCTTACGTGATTATTGCAATTCCATTATTGATAGAAACGAATCAGCAAGACGAGTATGACCGAGTCCTCGTTGTTGATTGCAACGAACAGCAACAAATTGAACGCACCTTGAAAAGAGACCCACGAGACCTAAATGAAATTAAGTCCATTATGGATTCACAGACATCACGCGAAATAAGACTACAAGTAGCTGATGATATAATAGATAACAGCCTTTCTGAAAGCACATTAAAAGAACAGATCATGAGTATACATGCAAAATACATCCGTTTATCAGACAACAAATCAGGCACGTGATAAGCAACTTATATACAGGTCACAGTTTTATTAAGTATTTTTCAGGGCTTATGTTCAGGCTTGTTTTATGTCAAAATACCCCATTAGCACTTGATCACTATTAAACATGCCTGAGCAACTTATATTTGAGCAGCCCCTGAATGAACACATCCGTACTTTTTTACGGCTCGAACATCTGTTTAGGAAGTTTAATCAGCATATTACTCATAAATCTGACTGGGATTCTCACAGCGCAGTTAAAGCCATTCTTGATATATTAAGCATGTTGTCTCGCGGTGATATCAAACGCGAAACCATTAAAGAGCTTGAACGTCAGAACCTGAACTTACAATCGTTTGTTGAAATACCCGGCATTAATCACGGGAAACTGTTAGATATTATCAGTGAACAAAAATCTTGTCTTCAGGCACTTCATAGCATTGGTGGCAGTATTGGGCATGAACTACAACAACACGAATTACTAAATGCCATACGTCAACGCTTAAGCATGCCAGGTGGCTTATGTGAGTTTGACCTCCCGGTTTATGCGCATTGGTTGAATCAGCCTTATGACAAACGCGTCGAAAGTTTAAATGAATGGTACCAACCTTTTGCAACATTAAACAAGGCAATTGATTTAATTTTGCAGGTCATCAGGGACAGCACTGATGCCATAGATGAAATAGCTGAAGATGGTTTTTATCAGAAAAACCTCGACTCTAATTTAACCTGTTTAATGATCCGGGTCATCTTGCCTCATGATGCAGCTGTATTTCCTGAAATAAGCGCTGGCAAACATCGTTTTACTATTCGTTTTCTAAAAGAAGGGAACATGGCACACCGACCTGAACAGGATAAAAGCAATGTCGATTTTAAATTAGCCTGTTGTATTTTATAAATTACTATTACTTAAAAGTTCTATTGCTCAGATTGTGAAAATCTAAATTCAGTTATCTGAGGCTCATTATCAATCACCAGTTTCACATTCACTATCCAGTCATTTCTAGCCAGTGAGCAAACCGGTAAAATAACTTTAGCATTCCATCCTGAACCACTATTATTTAATTTGTGGACGTTATAACCCATATCCATTCCCTGCATATCAAAAGATAACTCAACTGAATCTGCTTGAGCTGTTTTTGAACTCACCAATACTTCAAACGGGACAAGCCCAGAAGGGGTACCTTTAAACTCGATATTAATTATCTCTTCTTTATATTTAAATTCACAAATATCTTTTGTTGGATCACATAATGAAGTATTTAAAACTAAATCTGATGAGTCAGTATTTTTTCCCGACCCCAGCCATTGACCTAAAATAAATGTTAAACCTAGTACCAATACAAAGATGAGTGCCGCCTTCATATTATCTTCCCCAGAAGCAGGTAATTGCTGCAACACCCTGAGCACCGGATTTTTTAGCATCAATCAGGTCTGCTGTAGACATTCCGCCTAATGCGTACACAGGAGCATCAATACTCTCAGATAAATTTTTGAACTGTGCCCAGCCTATACCCTGCACTCCCGGATGACTCATGGTTTCCTTTACCGGTGATAATAATATAATATCCGCTTCAAGTTGTTTAGCTTTTTTAATTTCATCATCTGTATGACAGGAAACAGAAAGCAACAATTCATCACTAATTGGGCGATGTTGAATTGTATTTAGCATTTTACTGGTTAAGTGCAACCCATCTACATTTAAATCAGAAAATATTTCTTCTGTTGTATTTAGCAATAATTTAGCATTATATGATTTACAAAGAGTACTCGCTTTATCAGCCAGTTTTATATATTCATTTTTTGAATATTCTTTACACCTTAATTGGACCAACGAAATTCCTTTTTTAAGACTAACTTCTAGTTTTAATAAAAAATCTTCTTTATCCGAGAACGAACCTGTAATCATATATTTTTCAGGTAACTGCAAAGAATTAATAATCGAGCGATTAGCAGCAGGAAAACACTTTAATCTTAAGTCATATATCGATTGCCACTTAATCTGCTGTCCTTCTGAACCTCTGGGTTCTCCCGTATATGAATCAATTATCCAAACATCGAGTAATACTTGCTTATCAGTGTAATCAAATTTTATTTTTTTAAATGGTGAGGCTTTCAGAATAGAAATACCAAGCTCTTCAAATATCTCACGCTTTAATGCATCGTATGCAGATTCATTATTTTCAAGCTTTCCACCTGGGAATTCCCACAATCCACCTTGATGTGAATCTTTAGCTCTAAGCGAAATCAACACTTCCTGATTTTGATTTAAAATAATGGCAACTGCGACATGAACAAAGTCAGACATATCCTACCCTACATTATTTTAAGTAACTATTAAGGTTAACTTCGATATTCAGAATTGATCTTTACATAATCATATGACAAGTCACTGGTCCAGATACAGGCAGTCTGATCACCAGATTGCAACTCAATTCTAATTGTGATTTCCTGCTGATTCATGACCTTTTGACCCTGTTCTTCAGTATACGCGGTATCACGACCACCAGCTGACACGATACAAACTTCATTTAAATATATTTGTATTTCATCTATATTGAAGTCAACTCCAGACCTGCCAACTGCTGCAAGAATACGCCCCCAGTTAGGATCACTGGCAAATAGAGCTGTTTTAACGAGTGGCGAGTGGGCAACGGTATAAGCTACCTGTCTCGCATCATTAATTGAAGCGGCTGAACTTACCTTTATCGCAACAAACTTTGTCGCCCCTTCAGCATCGCGTATAATCGCCTGGGCAAGATACAAACAAACCTCAGTAACAATTGATAACAACCGTTGATACTCATCAGAACTATTTTGTGTAATGACATCATTACCAGCCTGCCCTGTAGCAATTAATACACAGGCATCATTTGTTGATGTATCGCTATCAACAGTAATTGAATTAAACGAGAGCTGTACGGCTGAATTTAAACACTCTTGTAACAAATCTTTATTTATTGCTGCATCTGTTGCGATATAACTTAACATGGTAGCCATATTAGGCTGTATCATTCCCGCACCTTTAGACAGACCGGTAACTGTTATTGTCTTGCCTTGTAACTCAACCTGCCGAGAGATACCTTTAAGTTTAGTATCTGTTGTCATAATGCCACGACCCGCATTAATCCATTTATTTTCAGACAACTGATCAAGCAAGTTCGGTAGGGCAACACCTATTTTGTTTACAGGTAAATTTTCACCGATAACACCTGTTGAGAAAGGTAAAACTTCATCAGCATTGCAGCCTGCCTGTTTTGCAACTAACTCACAACTTTCTAGCGCATCTAACATCCCCTGTTTACCAGTACCCGCATTTGCATTACCAGAGTTTATCAATAAAAAACGAGGAATTTTTGTCTGTAAATGTTTCTTTGCCAGTGTCACAGGTGCTGCACAAAATTTATTTTGAGTAAATACAGCTGCACACTGACTATTTTTTGCCAACTCAATCAAAACTAGATCGTCAGTTTGAGCTTTTTTAATACCCGCTGATATTGATGCCAATCGAATACCACTAATGGGTAAAAGCAACTTTGGCTCAGTTAAATTTACAGCCATATCAGCTTAATTTTCCATGACATTGCTTGAATTTTTTTCCAGAGCCACAATAACATGGATCGTTACGACCAATTTTTTTATCATTTCTGACAAAGGGTTGCTGTTGTTCAGACTGTTCTCCCGACGGTTGATTTTCATCAGCTTGCAAGCTCGCATCAGCATGCTCATAATTCATATCAAGAGGCATTTGCTGTTGACGCTCTAATTCATCAATCTCTTCCTGGGAACGAATTTCAACTCTTGATAAAGTAGACATCACTTCCTGCTTTATCTGTTCAAGCATCTCGGTAAACATTTCAAAAGACTCACGCTTATATTCCTGCTTTGGATTTTTTTGCGCCATTGCTCTCAGATTAATACTCTGTCGCAAATAATCCATAGCGGCGAGATGCTCTTTCCAGTGAGAATCAAGTACCTGCAATAACACATACTTTTCAAAGCGACGCAATTCTTCCTTGCCAATTAACTCCTCTTTTTCTTTGTAAACAGCAACGAGTTCAGTATCTACTTTTTCCGCAAGCGTATATTCATTTAACTGGTCATCGTCATCTAGCCATTTTTGAATATCGAATTGTTTTCCCGTTTCATCTTCTAGGTTTTTTTGCAGACCTTCAATATCCCACTGCTCTTCCAATGTACCTGCAGGAACATAGCTTGAAACAACCGTATTTACAACATCACTGCGAACTGATTCAATGATTTCACTTAAATCCTCTTCAGCCATCATTTCATTACGTTGCTGATATACGACTTTACGCTGATCATTTGCAACATCATCATATTCCAGTAACTGCTTACGTATATCAAAGTTATGCCCCTCAACTTTACGCTGCGCATTTTCAATCGCTCTTGATACCCAGGGGTGCTCTATAGCTTCGCCTTCTTCCATGCCTAATTTTTTCATCAGACCGGCCATTTTATCTGAGGCGAATATACGCATCAGATCATCCTGTAATGAAAGATAAAAACGAGTTGAACCCGCATCACCCTGACGACCTGAACGTCCGCGTAACTGATTGTCTATTCTGCGTGACTCATGACGCTCACTGCCTATGACATGTAATCCACCAGCAGCAAGTACTTCTTCATGACGTTGTTTCCATTGATCAGTTAAAACTTCTTTTTCAGCGTCACTAATCTCACCTTTTTCTGCTATTTCTACATCCAGGTTTCCACCTAAAACGATATCTGTTCCGCGACCGGCCATATTGGTTGCAATCGTAACGGCTCCAGGCACACCCGCTTCAGCAATAATTCCTGCTTCTCTCTCATGCTGCTTTGCATTTAACACATTATGCTTAACTTTCAGCTTATTTAATAAACTTGAGAGGTGTTCAGACGCTTCAATTGAAGCTGTACCAACTAAAACAGGCTGCTTACGTTCAATACAGTCTTTAACATCTTCTGCTATTGCATTGAATTTTTCTTCTACCGACAAAAATATCAGATCACCGTGATCTTCTCTTGCGATATTAAGATTAGTCGGTATGACCATAACTTCTAGACTGTAAATAGACTGAAATTCAAATGCTTCAGTATCAGCCGTACCTGTCATTCCAGATAACTTGTCATATAAACGGAAATAATTCTGGAATGTGATTGATGCTAATGTCTGGTTCTCATTTTCTATATTTACTTTTTCTTTCGCCTCAATTGCCTGATGCAAACCATCTGACCAGCGACGACCTTCCATTGTTCGTCCGGTAAATTCATCTACAATGACAATTTTTCCATCCTGAACGATGTAGCTAACATCTTTTTGAAACAGTACATTAGCGCGTATGGATGCCGTTAAATAATGAATTAAGTTAATATTTGTTGCGCTGTATAAACTGTCATTTTCATCAAGAATACCTTCCCGAATTAATAACTCTTCAACTTTCTCATGACCTCGCTCAGTTATATGTACCTGTTTATTCTTCTCATCAACAGTGTAATCACCTGTAGGTTCATCTTCTTTAGTTTCAGCTTCTTCGCCTTGCTCTAATTCTTTTACTAATTCATTAAATTTGACATACAATTCAGAGTTATCACTTGTGGGACCGGAAATAATTAACGGAGTACGGGCTTCATCAATTAAGATTGAGTCAACTTCATCAATTACTGCAAAATTTAATTCACGCTGTACTTTTTCATCAACACTAAAAGCCATATTATCGCGCAGATAATCAAAGCCAAACTCATTATTAGTTCCGTAAGTTATATCTGAAGCATAAGCCTGTTTCTTAGACAGTGGATCCATACCACTAATAACAACACCTGTAGTCAGACCGAGAAATGCATAGATTTTCCCCATCCAGCCGGCATCACGTTGTGCTAAATAGTCATTTACCGTAATAACGTGTACACCCTTAGATGATAGTGCGTTTAAGTAGGTTGCTAAGGTTGCAACCAGTGTTTTACCTTCACCTGTACGCATTTCTGCAATATTACCATTATGCAGCACTATGCCACCGATCATTTGCACATCAAAGTGACGCATGCCTAGCACACGTTTACCTACCTCTCTAACCGTAGCGAATGCTTCAGGCAATAAGACATCAAGTGACTCACCCTGGTCAAATCTTTCTCGAAACTCTATGGTTTTTGCACCCAGTTGCTCATCGCTTAAGCTTTCAAACTCAGGTTCGAGATTATTAATCTGTTTAACTGTTTTGCGATATTTTTTTACCTGCCGATCATTGCGGCTGCCAAAAATTTTTCGCACTAAAGTGGATGCCATCATGAATCCTTATAACTACTGTTTTACTTAAAATAAGAGGCTGTATTATGCCTTAGAAAAGCTGACGGCTTAAGTGTGAGAACACAAATAAATGAATTTATTCGAGTTTTTTTTGATATTTTGACAATGTGTAACATAATTTAAATATGTTAACGCTAAAACCACAGGTAACAGACAGAAGCCAGTTACTTTTCTCAGTAATAGCCATCCCATCAGATGCTTAAGACTATAATCAAATCTTAAAAATATATACGACTGGTTATATTGGAATTTAGGTTTACTTTCTTTGAACGAACTTCTGCGGGTTTATCTGACGCCCGTTTTTCAACACTTCAAAATGAACATGTGGCCCTGTAGAACGACCTGTAGAACCCATGAGTGAAATAATCTGTCCCTTTTTAACTGTATCACCAACTGTTACCAGATTGGTTTTATTATGCCCGTAACGCGTTATATAACCATTACCATGGTTAATTTCTACTAAGTTACCATAACCGTAACGCTTACTCGACCAGGTAATAACACCTCCAGCAACCGCTAATACATCAGAACCAGACTTAGCAGCGAAGTCCATACCTTTATGAAATTGTAACTTACCCGTGAATGGGTTTGTACGTGTACCATAATAGGATGATATCCAACCGCGTTTAATTGGTCGGCCTGCGGGGAAGACCTCATCCTGCATATGACTGCTCATTAAAATATTTTCTAAAACACTTAGCTGCTGTTCTCGGTCTTCTAATTCTGCAATAACCACATCTATTTCACTTCCAAAATCCATTTCCTGCATACCTGGCTCATCTGGTCCACCCAAACCTGGAGTTGCTTCAAAATTAAACTCTCCACGATCTAGTTTAGCGATGGTAACCAGCTTCTGACCCAGCGCATTCAAACGCATCGCATGTGCCTGGATATCTCCCAGTCTGGCAGCCAGTGCATCTATATCAGCGCGAGCATTAAATCGGGTTTGATTAATCAACTGCCTTTGTAATTTAATTTCCTGCTGAATAGAGCTAACATTGGAAGATGATGCCTGGGATTGGCCTATCCAGTACCCCATCATGCCTAACGCACCAGAGAATAATACGGCGAATACAGACAACATCATAAGTTGCACAGGACTGCCTATTTGAACCCGACAAGGCCTACCTCTAAATTTACTTAGTAATATTATATCCATGCATGAAAACTTTAATGTTAATGTATAACCTTAAGAATAGCTTATAACCTATCATAGCTCAAACAGGTTAATGATAAATTTTTAACTCGAACGGATGATTTTGACATAAAATGGTCAAATCACAAGTTTTTGATCATTTTTTAAACAACAAAATAGACTCTAGTCACAATGCAGAATATATCCGAAAAGCTCAGTTTACGATTCAAGAAAAAAGCACTCGAATTAAATCGACTGAATCATGCTGTTAAAATTTCTCTACCGCTAGATTGTCACGAGCACATTGAAATTGCAGATATAAGAAATAACCAGTTAGTTATTCTAACAGATTCACCTGTATGGCAAACCAGACTAAGGCTTTATAGCCAAACAATTTTAGAGGCACTGCATCAACATGCGGGTATCAAATTAAACCGCGTTATTTTAAAACTTAGCCCTAAAAAACGTGTTACCCCCGAAAAGGCACCTGTTTATCGAACTTTAAGCGATCAAAACTCAAACCTGATAGAGCAAACAGCTAACTGTATAGATGACCCTGATTTGCAGGCAGCTCTACTTAAGCTTTCCCGTAAAACCAAAAAAACCTGATTAAAATCAGGTTTTACACACATTCATATACTAGCTCAGATTAAGCGTGTACTGGTTTTGAATATGAAATAGGAGAAACCGCTTCATCATCTTCAAATGTAACTTCTTCCCAGGCATCTGGCATCGCTATTAATGTTTTTAACAACGTATTATTAAGTGCATGGCCTGAACGATAACCAGAATAAGCACCTATTAAACTGTGACCTAATAAATAGAGATCGCCAATTGCATCTAAAATCTTATGTTTTACAAACTCATCCTGGTAGCGTAATCCATCTTCATTCAATACACGAAAATCATCAACGCCAATTGCATTGTCCAGGCTGGCACCTAAGGCCAGGTTATTTTCACGTAACTTTTCGAAATCGCTCATGAAACCAAAAGTACGTGCACGGCTTACCTCTTTTACAAATGAAGTTGATGAAAAATCAATTTCTGCCTCTTGAGGTGCGCCATTAAATACTGGGTGATTAAAGTCGATTGTGAAACCCACTTTAAAGCCTTCAAATGGTTCGAACTTCGCCCATTTGTCTTCTTCTTCTACTAAAATTGTCTTTTTAATTCGAATAAATCTTTTCGCTACATCCTGTTCTATGATGCCTGCAGACTGCAATAAAAACACAAATGGTCCAGAGCTACCATCCATGATGGGCACTTCATCAGCACTTACATCAACATAGGCATTATCAATACCAAGACCAGCCATAGCAGATAAAAGGTGCTCTACAGTCGAAACTTTTGCACCATTTTCACCGATCGTTGTTGATAATTTAGTATCACATACGTTTCCTGCTTTCGCGTGAATATCTACAGGTTGATCGAGGTCTACTCGTCTAAAAACAATACCTGTATCTGGCGCAGCCGGACGTAAAGTTAGATATACCTTATTACCTGTATGCAAACCAACACCGGTTGCACGGATAACATTTTTGATGGTGCGTTGACAAATCAAGTCAAAATTCCTTAATAATGGCCAATTTAATGGCGATTTTGCCCCTTAGTGGACAAGTTTGCACGGATTATACATGCTTTTGTCACAATATGAACACAATAAACTGTTATAGAATATTATAAGCTATTAATTTGATAAAACATCAAACTTGCGCACATATTTGAATGCACACGACTAACTTCATCAATTCTTTACTCAACTCATTCTTAAAGAGCAAATTATCTAAATACACCCATTACTAATTATCGATTATGCTCTTTTATCACATCATATATAGCCCTTAATCAGCCTGACGTCGTAAAAATGCTGGTATATCTAGCATTTCATCATCAAGTGAGCCACTTAAACCATCTCCCGATGCTTTTTTACGTTGAATGGTAGGTTTGTCATAATCGCCATAATCTACTTCACCTGTTGTAGTACGTTTTACAATTTTCATAGGGTCTTTATTACCCATTTTAGGTGCACTATTACCTAAGCCCGTTGCAACAACGGTAACGCGTAATTCATCTGCTAACTCAGGGTCAATAGCCGTACCCATTACAACAATGGCCTCATCAGATGCAAATGAACTAATAATGGCACCAATATCTTCAAATTCACCCAGCGTTAAATTAGTACCCGTTACATTAACCAAAATACCTCGTGCACCTGAAATATTGACATCTTCTAATAGTGGACTGGCGACAGCCGCTTCTGCTGCAAGACTTGCACGGGTTTCACCACTCGCAATACCTGAGCCCATCATACCCATTCCATTTTGTGACATAACTGTACGCACATCCGCAAAATCGACATTGATCACACCAGGATGTGTAATTAATTCTGTAATTCCCTGTACTGCATTATGTAATACGTCATTTGCACCATTAAATGCATTCATTAAATCAAACTCACGACCATAAACGCTTAATAACTTATCATTTGGAATAGTGATTAATGAATCAACATGCTGGCTAAGCTCATGTATTCCATTTTGCGCTATCTTCATGCGATTCGCACCTTCAAACACAAATGGCTTTGTTACAACACCAACACAAAGTATGCCCATGTCTCTGGCAATCTGAGCAACAACTGGGGCTGCACCAGTTCCAGTTCCACCTCCCATACCCGCTGTAACAAAGATCATGTCCGCACCCATAATTATTTCCTGGATACGTTCTCGATCTTCTAAAGCAGCCTGACGACCTACATCTGGATTTGCACCAGCGCCTAAGCCTTTCGTTATATTTGTGCCAATTTGTAACGATGTAGCCCCACTAATTTTAGTCAGTGCCTGCGCATCGGTATTTGCACAAATAAAATCCACACCTTCTATACCCGTGGACATCATGTGAGTTACTGCATTACCGCCGCCACCGCCAACGCCAACTACTTTTATGACAGCATCTTGTGCAACTGAATCCATCAATTCAAACATGTGTGATCTCCTCATTTGTATTATTTTTCAAACAATTTTTTATTGCCTGAGTATTATTTTTAAAATCTTGTTTCACCCAACATTTAAAAGGGTGCATTGCTTTCATGGTTAAAAGTTCCCCTGGAACCAGCTTTTCATTCGTCCCCATATGCCTTTCATACCCCCCTCTGTTGAAAAATATTGAGTACCGCTGCTTTGGTGTTGTTCACCGAATAACAACAAGCCAACACCGGTAGCGTGTATTGGATTTGAGACCACATCGGATAAACCGCTTACATATTGCGGTGAACCGAGTCTCACTGGCATATGGAATATTTCTTCCGCTAAATCCACTACGCCATCCATTTTTGAACTGCCACCGGTCATGACTACTCCGGCGGCGATAATATCTTCGAAACCACTTTTTCTTAATTCTGATAAGACTAAACTTAATAATTCGTCATATCTTGGCTCAACAACTTCTGCCAGTGTTTGTCTTGATAATTTACGTGGTGGTCTGTCACCAACACTGGGCACTTCAATAGTTTCGTCAGCATTTGCTAATTGCCTTAAAGCACATGCATATTTAATTTTTATTTCATCTGCATACTGCGTTGGTGTACGTAATGCAACGGCAATATCATTCGTTACCTGATCACCCGCTATTGGAATAACTGCAGTATGTTTAATTGCACCTTCTGAGAACACGGCTATATCCGTTGTACCACCACCAATATCAACCAGGCATACACCTAGTTCTTTTTCGTCTTCTGTTAAAACTGAATAACTCGATGCAAGTTGCTCTAAAATTATGTCATCAACTTCCAGTCCGCAACGACGCACACATTTAATAATATTTTGCGCCGCACCTACTGCACCCGTTACAAGATGAACTTTGGCTTCCAACCGAACACCTGACATACCGATGGGTTCTCTTATACCTTCCTGCTCATCAATAATAAATTCCTGCGGCAGTATATGTAAGATGCGTTGATCCGCTGGAATAGCAACGGCTCGGGCAGCATCAATAACTCGGTCTAAATCCATCTCACTTACTTCACGATCTTTTATTGCGACTATACCGTGTGAATTAATACTCTTTATGTGGCTACCGGCTATTCCTGCATAAACCGAATTGATCTGACAACCCGCCATTAATTCTGCTTCTTCAATTGCACGCTGAATTGATTGCACAGTCGATTCGATATTAACAACTACGCCTTTTTTCAAACCTCTGGAAGGGTGAGACCCTAGACCAATGATTTCGATTTCACCTTCGGGTGTTATTTCACCAACTATGGCAACAACTTTAGAGGTGCCTATATCAAGCCCAACAATTAAGTTCTTATCTGTCTTTTTCGTCATTAGTCTTATGCCTCTTTCCAGGCTACAGCAAAGCCATTGGTATACCGCATATCAATATGTTTAATTTCACGTTTTTCTATTTCTAATGTTTCTTTATATACAGAAACAAAACGATTTAATCGCTCATGCATTTGCTCGCGCCCCAGTCTTAATTCCATTCCAGACGTCATCTTTAATGTCCATGATCGTCTTGCATTTAAATCTACACTCTTAATATATAAACCTGTTTCCAAAAGCCATGCCTGCATTCGTGCTAATTCTTGTAACATAACTTTATGCTGACCTTCAGGGCCGCTTAAATGAGGCAGTTCAACCGTTGGTTTTTTCAAAGGCGTAAACAACTTTCCTTTAGAACTTATTACCCCTTTATCTCCCCATAAGACGACCGGCTGTTTTTCTATAACTCTTACCAGTAACTTATCTGGCCACAGCCTTCTTACAGAAACATCTTCCACCCATGGAAGATTCACCAACGCATCTCTAACTTCAGGTAAATCAACATTAAAGAAGCCGCCATTAACAACCGGTATAGCCTGATCTTGAAGTTGATTTTTATCTAAAAAATCGAACTCACCTTCTATCTTCACTGATTGTATTGGTAATAAATCATCTAATTCAATTTTGTTATATCCAATCAGCACCAGCAATGTAACCAGCAAAGATGAAATCACCTTAGGTCGCCACAAATAAACTATGACGTCCGTTAATTCACGAGCAACTTTCCCTGCATCACGTTTTTTTATTTTTCTACCAGAAACTGCCTGACGGTTTTTAACAACGCGTTTACTTTTTTTATTACTTTTCCAGTTTTTAACTAGCATGCAAAGTTGCTCCCTGAAGAATTTTCAGCACCAGATCATCAAATGACATACCCGCCTGCTTTGCTGCCATTGGAACTAAACTATGGTCTGTCATACCCGGCACAGTATTCACTTCTATCAGCCACGGCTTATTATCCTGATCGAGCATGAAATCTACACGCCCCCAACCTTCACACATAACGGCTTCATATGATTGCAGCATTAACTTTGCAAACTCATTTTCTGCAGATTCAGTTAAACCACAGGGACAAATATATTGAGTATCATTTGATACATACTTAGCTTGATAGTCATAAAAATCATTCTCTGTTTTTAGTCGTATCATTGGTAATACCTGCTCGCCTAACACTGCAACTGTATATTCTTCTCCCTGAATAAACTTCTCAGCCATAATGACACCACCACAGCTGTTAGCTTTTTGCCAGGCCGGAATCATCTCATTGCTATTATTTACTTTACTAATCCCGATACTTGAACCTTCAAGAACAGGTTTTACCATTAATGGAAGACCTAAACGCCTTAGCGCCTCTTCACAATCCGATTCACTTTTTAATTCCATATAGTCAGGAGTTGGCAAACCCATCCCCCGCCATAATTGTTTACAACGAAATTTATCCATTGCTAGAGCCGAACCCAAAACACCTGATCCCGTATATGGTATTCCCAAAACATCTAAAACACCCTGTATCTGACCGTCTTCTCCTCCACGGCCATGCATAATATTAAAGACATGACTAAAACCGCCAGTTTTTAAGTGCTCACAAATATTTCGATCTACGTCAATCGCGGTAGCATTAATTCCCTGACGACATAAAGCACTAAAAACAGCATTTCCACTATTTAACGACACCTCACGCTCAGCTGACCAACCACCCATTAACACTGCAACATTTTTGAAGTTACTCATCGTCTAATTCTCCGACAAATTTCACTTCTGTTTGTAGACTAACAGCCTGTTCATTTTTCACTGTCGTCTGTATATATTTTATTAATGCTTCTACATCACTTGCTTTAGCGTCGCCTGAATTGATAATAAAATTAGCGTGTTTTTCTGAAATGACAGCGCCGCCAATTGCATAGCCTTTTAATCCGCATGCTTCAATCAGGCGTGCGGCATAATCATTATCCGGGTTTTTAAAAACTGAACCGCAGCTTGGCAAACCTGTTGGTTGTGTTTCTGCCCGTTTATTTAATAGCTCTTTAACTCTCACTGCAGCAGCAGCGCCATCGCCTAATTCAAACTGTAAATCAGCACTAATAAACCATTCGTTTTGATGACCTTTTACACTTCGATAGCCAATTTCATAATCATTTGCGGTTCTAACACGTGTTTCACCTAACTTATCAATAGTAACTACCGACTTTACAATCGGCCATGTTTCACCGCCAAAAGCACCCGCATTCATGGCAAGTGCACCACCTAACAAACCGGGAATACCTGCAAAGAACTCGCCGCCAATCAAATTATTACGATTACAGTATCTAGCCAACTTTGCACAACTTGCTCCCGCACCTACTCGTAAACAATTGTCATTTAATGCCTCTATTTCAGATAAACTTCCTTTTAAAGAAATCACTGTACCTCTGATTCCCTTATCTCTTACCAGTAAGTTGCTGCCTAAGCCTAAAAACAATAAATCTTCATTGTCGGGTAATCCGCTCAAAAAAATAGAAAGATCATCTATGTCAGCAGGTGTATAAAATTTATCTGCATTACCACCAATGCGCCAACTTGTATGTTTTAACATAGGCTCATCTGCTAATAATGTTCCTCTAAAATTATGTACGCTGGAAGCCGCCATCATTTTGCTAATGCCTCCGGTAACTTTTCAGCTATAGACCCTATACTGCCTGCCCCTAAAGTAAGCAAAACATCGCCTTGTTCAATAACATCAATGATTGAGGCATTTAGTTCATTTAAGTCATCCACAAACACAGGATTTACCCGACCACGAGCACGAATCGCAGCACATAATGCCCTGCCATCAGCACCTGCAATAGGGTCTTCACCCGCTGAATAAATTTCGGTAATAATTAAAGCATCCGCGTTTGAGAGCACGTTACTAAAGTCTTCAAACAAATCTCGTGTGCGTGTGTAACGATGTGGTTGAAATACCACCACAATACGTCGCTCACTCCAGGCATTTTTTGCCGCTTCTAATGTTGCTTTTATTTCTGTAGGGTGATGACCATAATCATCTACCAATAAGACATTACCTTTTTGTGTTTCTATTTCACCATACTGCTGCATCCGTCTGCCAATACCATCAAACTCATGCAATGCCTTTTGCATCGCAGATGTATCGACACCTAATGAGTGCGCAATAGTAATAGCAGCCAATGAATTTAAAACATTATGTTTTCCTGGCATATTTAAAGTAATTTCTGTCTTTTTATTAACATCAGGCAATACAAGATCATAATGACATTGCATACCATTACAGCGAATATTTTCAGCTTTTACGTCAGCGTCAGAATCAATTCCATACGTAATCACTGGACGCGATACTTCACCCATGATTTGTTTATTCTCAGGGTCATCAAGGCAAATAACGGCTTTACCGTAAAACGGTAAATGATGTAAAAACTCTACAAATGAATGTTTATATTTTTCAAAATCGCCACCATGAGTTTCAAGATGATCTGCATCAATATTTGTCACCACAGCCATCATGGGTTGTAACAGCAAAAATGATGCATCACTTTCATCTGCTTCTGCTACAAAGTATTTACCCTCACCCAGTTTTGCATTTGTCGCTGCACTGTTTAGCTTTCCACCAATCACATATGTCGGATCAAGGCCTGCTTCGATTAATAAACTTGCTGTTAGGCTTGTTGTTGTTGTTTTTCCATGTGTACCCGCTATTGCAATACCATGTCTAAATCTCATAATTTCAGCGAGCATCTCTGCGCGACGAATAACCGGAATACGGTGCTCTTTCGCTGCGACTACTTCTACATTATCAGCAGCAATTGCAGTTGATACCACCACTACTTCTACATCTCTTACATTACTTGCTTTCTGGCCTATGAATACTTTTGCGCCTTGTTTTAACAGTCTTTTTATAGCTGCATTTTCTTTTACATCTGAACCCGACACTTTATAACCAAGGTTCAATAAAACCTCAGCTATGCCACACATGCCGACACCACCGATGCCAACAAAGTGTACGCGCTGAATTTTACGCATAGGGTGAGTCTCAATTAACATCAAACCCTCCCGCCATTAAACATGCTTCAGTCACTAGCTTTGTAGATTCAGGCATGCCAAGTTTCCTGGCTTTATTTGCCATTTGTAATGTTTTTTCACGATTAGTTTCGTTCAAAATATTTGCTAATTCTTCAACATTAAGATCTTCTTGCTTAATCAATATCGCCGCACCAGCATTACTTAAATATTTAGCATTAAAAGTCTGGTGGTCATCTACAGCATACGGGTAAGGAACAAGTATTGAAGCAACACCAGCCGCGGCTAATTCTGCAATTGTCATAGCACCTGCCCGACATATAACAAGATCTGCCCACGAATACATCGATTCCATATTATCAATATACTCAAGCACTTCAGCTTTAACTTTTAGATGTGCATAATTTAAACGTGTCTGATCATAATTACCTGGCCCAGCCTGATGCTTAATCAACAATTCTTTTTCTTTTAAAATGCTAGCGCATGCCTGAGGCACGATTTCATTTAATCTTGCCGCTCCTAAACTTCCACCAAAAACTAAAACACGCAATGCACCTTGCCGTTCTTTATTTCTTTGCTCGGGCGACGACAATGAGATAATCGAGCGCCTTACAGGATTGCCTACATGCATCGATTCTGTTTTAAAACTATCAGGAAAGGCCTCCATTACTTTATTTGCTATTTTTGATAACAAACGATTACTCATACCAGGCACTGCATTTTGTTCATGAATAAGCAATGGCACTCGTGTTAGCCACGCCATCACACCCCCAGGTGCTGACACAAAGCCACCCATGCCCAGCACAACCGATGGTTTACGTTTCTGCAATATTCTTAGTGCTTGATAACAAGCCATAACAATTTTTATTGGTGCGAACAATAATGTAAAAACACCTTTTCCTCGCAAGCCGCTCATACCTAACCAGTCAACTTCTATTCCAGCATCTGGTACTAGTCTTGCTTCAATTCCTTTTCTTGTTCCCATCCATACAACAGGTACGCCGCGTTGCTTTAATTCATCAGCTACAGCTAAAGCCGGGTAAACATGCCCTCCTGTTCCACCAGCCATGATCATTACAGGTCCATTCATCTCATAACTCATGCTGCCTCCCCAATTAAATCACGAAGGTCTTTATTTTTTCTTTTAATAGCCGGTTTTCTGCTTTTTCTCTTATTTGTTGCCGATGATTTTCTAGTCATAGCCTGACCAGTAGAGCATTCATAAGAAACTCTTAATAACAAACCTATAGATGCACTAACAACAATTAAACTACTACCGCCATAACTCATGAGTGGTAGCGTTAAACCTTTTGTAGGTAAAACACCCATATTTACACCAATATTAATAAACGCCTGCAGGCCTAACCAGATACCAATCCCATATGACAAATATGATGCAAACTGGTTACCACATGATTCTGCTTTTCTTGCAATCATAAATGCCCTGAACACCAGACATGTATATAAACCTATTACGACAATTACACCTATAAGTCCTAACTCTTCAGCCATAACCGCAAATAAGAAATCGGTATGCGCTTCAGGCAAATAAAATAATTTTTGAACACTTGACCCCAAACCAACTCCGGTCCATCCACCTGATCCAATGGCTATTAAAGATTGCGTCAACTGAAAACCACTATCAAATGGATCTGCCCAGGGGTTTACAAAAGCAGTTAATCTTTGCAAGCGATAGGGTGATGTAATAACAAGCAAAGCAGCTGCAGAACCAAATAAAGTTATTACCGCTAAAAACTGAGTAAATCTTACCCCAGCAAGAAAGGTCATCCCTAAAACCGTCAACATAATTACTACTGATGCACCAAAGTCAGGTTCAAGCAGGAGAAATAAACATATCAGACCAATCATGATCATTGGTTTCAAAAATCCCCACAAACTTGATCTAACCTGTTCACCGTGGCGCACTAAATAACCGGCAACATAGACCATTAAAAACAACTTAACAATTTCTGATACCTGTAAATTTAGAATTCCAATTGGTATCCATCGCGTAGAACCATTAACTGTTTTACCTATACCCGGGATCAAAACCAGTACAACCATAAGAAAAGATAATGCCAGTAATATCATTCCTGATTTTTCCCAGTACACAAGTCTAATTCTAAAAATAGCCATAACCGCAATCAATCCAATTCCTGCTGCAATTAACTGACGATATAAATAATAAAACGGTGTAGATGTTTTACTGTCAGCAATACTTATAGATGCTGACGCTACCATAACAAGCCCAATACCTAACAAACTAACTACTAACAAGATCAGCACACTGTCCATACCTTCCAGTAAAACAGGTTTTTCAACACTTGAGTTAACAGGCCGATTTCTGACCATATTTTGTGTTTGCTGAAATAATAGACCTACGTTCATTGTAAGCCCTTAATCGATTGTATAAATACTTCACCCCGATGTTCATAACTATTGAACATATCGAAACTTGCGCATGCTGGTGATAATAAAACGCTATCACCAGGATGAGATAAATCAGCAGCAATGTGCACTGCATCCTGCATATCCCTGGCATAAAACACTGGCACACAATCTTGTAATACCTGTTCAATTTTCGGTGCGTCTTTACCAATTAGCACAACTGTTCTTACATTTTCACAAACTGCTTTTCTAAGCGGACTAAAGTCAGCATCCTTAGCTATCCCTCCCGCAATAAGTACTAACTTGTTTTTTGCTTTTATACCTGTGATCGCTGCTAAAGTAGCACCAACATTTGTACCTTTCGAATCATTCACCCAGGTCACATGATTTCTTTCTGCTACCCATTGCGTTCTATGCTTCAGACCAGTAAATTTTTTCAATGTGTTTAACATATCTGACATTGTTATACTTGCTGCCTCACCTAATGCTAAAGCGGCTAATGCATTTGCTAAATTGTGAGTACCTGATACTTTCATTTCTTCAGCCGCAATGAGTTTCTTGCCGCCTTTACACAGCCAAGTCTTACCATCAAATACCCGCAACCCAAAATCACCATGAGCAGGTTCATTTAATGTAAAACCAGAAACAAAATTATGGCCTGATTCCATATCAACAACACGATCATCATCTCTATTTATTACGGCTACTTTGCATGAATCATATATACGTTTCTTTGTTTCGACATATTCTTCATAACTTTCATAACGATCCATATGATCTGGACTTACATTTAATACAGCGGCTGATACCGGCTTTAAACTATGCAAACTTTCTAACTGAAAACTGGACAGTTCAAGTATATATAAATCAGCATGCAAATTAATCACATCTAGTGCTGGCACACCAATATTCCCGCCAACGACAGCATTAACACCGGCTTCTCTGGCCATTTCACCCAATAAACTTATTACCGTGCTTTTACCATTAGACCCTGTTACCGCTATAACCGGCGCACTAATTTTTTGTGCAAATAACTCTATATCACCTATAACATCAACACCCTGTGTTATTGCATGCTGAATAACAGGTTCCTTCAGAGCCACTCCTGGGCTTACTATAATTTGCTGCGCCCCCATAAAGAGCGCTTCATCAAACTGACCTAAACATACAGTTATATCTGGAAATTCATTCTCTAATTCTTCAAGCCCCGGCGGCTTATGCCGACTATCCACCACTACAATATTTTTTTGTTGTTTATGTAAAAAGCGCACAGCCGAAATCCCCGTCACCCCTAAACCGACGACCAGAATATATTCTGAATTTTGACTATCATTTGTAACCATAGCTGTAACCAATGCTGCTACTGAAATACTCGACAATGTATCTGCAGTTACGCCCATAAACTCTTAACCCTAAATAAAACACTAATTAATAATGTAAAATTTATCTAACCTTTAACGATGCCAAACCAATAAGAACCAGCACAACTGTAATAATCCAGAAACGAACTATTACCCTTGGCTCTGGCCAGCCTTTTAATTCAAAATGATGATGTAGTGGCGCCATTCTAAAAATGCGCCTGCCCGTTAATTTAAATGATGCAACTTGTAAAATTACCGATACAGTTTCCATCACAAAAACTCCACCCATAATTAACAGAACAAGTTCCTGCCTAACTAATACAGCAACTACGCCCAATGCAGCACCTAACGCCAATGCACCTACATCACCCATAAACACCTGAGCCGGATAAGTGTTAAACCATAAAAAGCCTAAACCAGCCCCAACCAGTGCTCCACAAAAAACAACCAATTCACCCACACCACTGACATAAGGAATACTTAAATAATTAGCAAAATTTATATTTCCAGTTAGATAAGCAAATACGCCTAAAGCCCCTGCAACCATAACCGTAGGTAATATTGCCAGGCCATCAAGGCCGTCGGTTAAGTTAACTGAATTACTTGTACCCACTATGACCAGATAAGTTAGAACAATAAAACCCATACCCAGTGGAATCATTGCATCTTTCATAAATGGAATTATTAAAGTAGTTTCTATTGGCTGCTGAGCTGTTTGATATAAATAAATTGCTGCTCCCAGACCAAATACGGTTTGCCAAAAGTACTTCGCTTTTGCAGATAAACCTTTACTATTACCGCCTTTTAATTTTTTAAAATCATCAACAAAACCTATACCACCAAAAAGCAAGGTTACAACAAGTGCAACAATCACCTGACGATTTTGAATATCCATCCATAACACTGTACTGATAGCAACAGCCACAATAATTAAAGAACCACCCATAGTCGGCGTTCCTGCTTTAGATAAATGCGCTTGTGGGCCATCATCACGAATATTCTGACCGATTTTATACATGGTTAATTTTCGAATCATTGATGGGCCAATAATCAATGAAATACTCAATGCAGTTAAAGCGCCTAATATCGCACGCAAAGTAAGATATCGAAAAACATTAAAACCACTATGATATTGTGTTAGATATTCAGCAAGCCAGAGCAACATCAGGTAGCCCCCTTCATTATTGATTCAATTATCTGCTCCATATGCATAAATCTTGAACCCTTTACCAATATGCCCAGTTCTTCCGACTGCTGCTCTTTTATAAATGAGACCAACTCATCTTTTGTATTGAAATTTTGAGCATTCTCACCGAATGCATCTGCTGCATGACGACTAGCCTCTCCAATTGTTAACAACCGCGTAACACCCAAAGTTCGCGCTTTCATTCCTGCATCAAAATGAATCCGGCGCTCATCGTCACCAAGTTCACCCATATCACCCAATACAAGCCAGTGTTTTCCTGGCAGTTCGCATAAAACTTTAATACCCGCATCTAATGACGCTGGGTTTGCATTATAGGTATCATCAATTAAAGTTAAATTCTTCCCCACTTTATGAAAATCAAGCCTTCCTTTAACCGCTACAAATTCATTCAGAGCCCGAACAATAAATTTAAATTTTATATCCAGCGCATTAGCAACAGCAATTGCAGCAAGTGCATTCATAGCATTATGTAAACCATGAACTTTCAGGTTTATGACTCTATTTTCATCACCTGCCACTACTTTTAATATTCCACCCGAGTCTGCCGGCTGCCACTCTCCATAAACACTGGCAGATTTATCTTTCATAGAATAAGAAACGATTCTTTTACCATCAGACAATTCAGTCCAGTAACCTGAAAATTCATCATCCTTATTCAGAACAACTATGCCATCTTTCGATAACCCCTGATAGATTTCACCTTTTGCCTGGGCTACGCCTTTTACCGAACCAAATCCTTCAAGATGCGCTTGCCCTGCATTATTTATTAACGCCACATCAGGTTTAGTAATATGCGTTAAGTTTGAGATTTCACCGGGGTGATTAGCACCCATTTCAATTACAGCAAAATCTTCATGTTCCATGCGTAACAAAGTGAGTGGCAACCCAATATCGTTATTAAAATTACCCCGTGTTGCTAAAACCTCACCCTGCTTCGCTGCTATGGCTGACACCATTTCTTTTACAGTGGTTTTCCCATTACTTCCCGTAATGGCCACAACTTTTCCACCGAATGATTGCCGCCAGGCTGCCGCCAGCCCCCCTAAAGCCTTTCGTGTATCTTCAACTTTTATAACCGGTAAACTTGTTACAATATCTTCATGCACAATGGCAGCGACTGCACCTGCCTGCTGTGCCTTATCAATATAATCATGACCATCAAAAGAGTCACCCTTCAACGCTATATATAAGTCACCTTTATTTATACTTCGTGTATCCGTTGATATATCAGAAAATTCAACATCATTACCTATTAAAGTTCCTTTTAATATTTCTGTTGCTTCAGATAGCGCCATCATTGAGACACTCCTAACGATAACAGCGCTATATCTTTATCACTGAAAGCAATTTTTTCATCACCAATAATTTGAAACAGCTCGTGTCCTTTACCAGCTATCAACACCATATCTTCAGCCGTTGAAATTTCAATTGCATGTTGTATGGCTTTTTTTCTATCTATTTCAACAATTAACTGTATTTCATTTTCTATACCCTGCTTTATATCATCGATAATTTTTAAGGGATCTTCAGTTCTCGGGTTATCATTAGTTAAAATCACTAAATCTGATAATTCCTCTGCTGCTTTGGCCATTAGCGCTCTTTTACCAGTATCTCTATCACCACCACAACCAAATACACATATCACTTTTCCTGACGTGTGCTTGCGAACATTGATTAACGCCTGCGCTAAAGCCTCTGGTGTATGGGCATAGTCTATAACTACGGAAGGCTTGCCGTTAATTGACAACAGTTCCATACGACCTGCAACTGTATGTAGTTTTTCAATATATTTAACTGCATGATTAAAATTTATACCGCTTTCCATCAATACACACATGCTAGCCAATACATTATAAATATTGAAATCGCCAATTAACTGAACATTCACATCTGCGACTCCTTTTGAACTATTCAGTGTAAACGCTATTCCATTTATTGCATTTCGGATATTTGAAGCAAATGCGTATAATTGACTTTGCTTCACTTTCACTTCATCTAAACCATACAACCAAATAGTTTGATTACTTTTTTTCTCATTAAAAATCTCAACACCGAATGCATCATCAATATTTAATACCAACGATTTACTAGCATTGTCAGTAAATAACTTTTTCTTTGCCTGTTTATATGACTCAATGTCACCATGATAATCCAGGTGATCTCTGGATAAATTTGTTAACACAGCCACATCAAAATTTACATTAGCAACTCTTCTCTGATCAAGCCCATGCGAAGAAACCTCCATGGCTACATACTCAACACCTTGTTGATAAAATTCTGCTAACATTTTATGCAAATCAATAACATTTGGTGTGGTGTGACTTGATTCCTCTAGATTATCAACCAGGCCGTTACCTAATGTTCCAATCACAGCCGATAATCCGTATGCCTGTTTCATCGCCTGTGCAATAAAGTGACTAACTGATGTTTTTCCATCAGTGCCTGTGACTCCACTTATAAATATTTTCTCAGATGGATCATCATAAAAATGACTTGCCATTTCACCCAGCTTATCCTGCAAACCTCTCACCGGCACACATATTGCCCTGGACATTAATCTAGATAATATTTGTTGACAATATTGATCAAATTTCTCATCGCATAAAACAGCAACCGCTCCTTTACTTATTGCTGCTTCAGCATAAGCCAGGCCGTGATCTAACTGACCTTCTAATGCTATAAAAACATAACCAGGCTCAACTTCACGACTATCAAGTGTCAGGCCTTTAACCTCAATTTCTGGTAAATACTCACTTACTGTCAGCCCGTTTAGTAATTGCTTTAAAGTGACAACAGTGCGATTAGTGTTTATGGCAGCCATCATGCGCTCTCACCATTTACCTTCAGGTTTTTTTTCTGTACATACGTCAAATCATCCGGTGCAATATCAAGCAATCGCAAGGCACCTGATATCACTCTCGAAAACACAGGTGCTGCAACCTGTCCCCCAAAATACTTACCATTACGCGGCTCATTGAGCATGACAACCATAACCAGACGAGGATCAGAGGCTGGTGCCATGCCTGCAAATACAGATAAATACCTGTCTTCCGCATAACCACCTGATATAAATTTATGAACCGTGCCTGTTTTTCCCGCTACTCGATAATTTGCAATCGATGCTTTATTTGCCGTACCCTTAGGACTAACCACCCTCTCCATCATACGACGAACTTTTTTAGCGGTAGCCTCACTCATTACTCGCTCACCCTCAACAGCATCATCTATACGTAAAAATGAAACGGGATGCACAACACCATTAGCAGCAATCGCAGAATAAGCTCTCGCTAACTGCAATGGCGTAACAGACAAACTATAGCCAAATGACATCGTTGCGCGCTCAAATTCACTTAAGTGTCCGGTACGTAAATTTCCATTTCTCTCTCCGGGAAAGCCACTTCCGCTATTAACTCCGAAACCCAGCTTTAAATACATATCTAACTGCTGCTCCTGATCCAGGGACAGTGCAACTTTACTAACGCCTACATTGCTTGATTTTAAAATAATATCTTCAAGATTTATTTTTCCATAATCACGCATATCTTTTATCGTGCTGCCTTGCACTTTGTAATAACCAGGTGAAGTATGCACATTATCTTTAGGATGCCAGCGACCCGTTTCAAGCGCCGCAGCAATAGTAAATGGCTTCATTGTTGAGCCTGGTTCAAATACGTCGGTTACCGATCTATTTCTATACACGCCCGGTTTTAACTGACTTCTATCATTAGCATTAAAAGATGGCTGATTAACCATCGCCAAAATTTCACCTGTATGAACGTCTAAAACCACTGCAGATCCTGCAATGGCTTTATGTTCTTTTACAGCTGACTTTAATGATTGATAGGCAAGGTATTGTATTCGCCGGTCAATACTGAGTTGCACCGATTTACCTGGCTCTGCCGTTTTGATTCTCTCGACATCATCTACTACCTGCCCCAGCCTGTCTCGAATAACTCTCTTAGCCCCTGACTCTCCGCTCAACCATTCGTCATACGCAAGCTCCAGACCTTCCTGACCTTTATCATCAACATTCGCAAAACCTATTACATGCGATGTAACTTCACCTGCTGGATAGTATCTTTTATATTCACGCTGTAAATATACACCTGGAATTGCTAGTGCTTTTATTTTCTCACCTACATCCGGTGCTACTTGTCTAAGAATATATACAAACTCTCTGTTGGAGTTTTTAGTTAGCTTATTTCTTAAGTGCTGAGAATTAATTTTTAATGTTTTAGCTATCTCATTAACACGGTGTAAATCGTTTTTAATTTCTTTTGGATTCACCCAAACAGAGTCAACGGGTGTACTTATCGCCAAAGGCTCACCATTTCTATCATAGATATCGCCACGATGAGCCGATATAGGCACAACACGAAGATGACGCGCATCGCCTTGCTGCTGGAAAAATGGCTGATTAATTATCTGCATATCCAGAGCACGCCAAAACAATCCCGCAATCACCAGCGCGAACACAGACAAGACCACTATGCGTCTGAATTGATAATGAGGTTTATAATTTTTATTTTTCATTGTTTTATATATAAAATTTCATTTGCTCTTGGCAATGTCATCTGCAATTTATTTCGTGCAATTTTTTCTATTCTGCCATGTGAAGACCAGGCGCTTTGCTCAAGCTGCAACTGTCCCCACTCAATATTTAATTCATCAATCTGTTTGTGTAGTTTTTGCAAACTTACAAACATTTTTCTTGTTTGATGCTTACTGTAAATAACGCCTACTGCTGAACCCATAATCGCCAAAATTAATAATGCGATTAGTGCCCACGTCATTTTCACATCACCCTCTCTATCACACGTAATACCGAACTACGTGACCGAGGATTTTCTTGTACCTCCTGCTTACCTGGTTTTATTGCTTTACCAACCAGTTTAAAGGGTTGCTGCAAGTCTTTTGCTAAAACAGGAATATCTTTAGGAATTTGCGGCCCCCGTGATACTTCTCTAAAAAACCTTTTTACCATTCTGTCTTCTAATGAATGAAAACTAATAACAGCAAGACGCCCACCAATAGCAAGCACATTTAAACTTGACTGCAATGCGCGCTCTAATACTTCAAGCTCACGATTAATATGTATTCGAATTGCCTGAAAACTTTTTGTTGCCGGGTGTTTGTTTTTTGGTTTTACCGGTATTGCTGCCTCAATAATATTTGCCAGCTGCACCGTATCATCTATAACCGTATCTTTTCTGGTTTCAACAATGGCATTCGCAATACGGCGCGCAAATTTTTCTTCACCGAAATGCATTAGTACCGTAGTCAGATCATATTCTGTTACGGTTGCTAACCATTCTGCTGCTGACTGCCCCACATGTGGATTCATGCGCATATCTAACGGCCCCGGTTTTATAAAACTAAACCCTCTTGATGCATCGTCTAATTGCGGAGATGAAACCCCTATATCTAGCAATACACCATCAACTTTTTTCATCATTCCGTGATCAGCCACAACATCTTCCAGATCTTCAAAATTACTTTGTACTATTTCAAATCTTGAATCGCCTGAAAATTTTTCTTCAGCAGCTTCAATTGCCTGCGGGTCCTGATCAAAAGCTAATAACTTTCCCTTCTCACCCAACGCACCAAGAATTTCTGCGCTATGCCCGCCTCGACCAAATGTACCATCGAGATAAAAGCCTTCAGGTTTTATAGCCAGCGCATCGATCGTTTCTTTAAGCAGAACCGGTCGATGCTGATTCGTCTGCGCCTCCATTAGAGTGACAAACTTTCCAATGCACTCGGCAACTCACCTTCATCACTATCTGCTTCGTCCAACCAGACTTGCTGGTTCTCGGTCCACAGTTGCTCATCCCAAATTTCAAATTTCTTACCCTGACCAATTAGCACGCATTTTTTATCGAGACCCGCATAATCACGCAGCATGGTCGGCAGCAAAATTCGCCCCTGACTATCCAATTCAGCCTCAGTTGCATGACCAATCAACAAACGCTGCAATAAACGAGACTGCTTATTCAAGCTTGGCAAGCTGGCAAGCTGTGCTTCTATTACTTCCCACTCATGTTGCGGGTACACCAGCAAACAACGATCTCGATCAACTGTCACAATCAGTCGCCCGCCACAAGACTCCATGAGCCTGTCACGGTAGCGCGAGGGAATAGCCATTCTCCCTTTTGCATCCAGCGTTAGATTGTTAATGCCACGAAAAATCATTGTTATTGTTTTAGTTCGCCATTTTTATTTTAGCCGCTTCACCTGTATATCAGATGACCAAATGTCAAATAATGCACTTTCACCCACATTAATCCACATTTCTCCACATAACCGAACTATAGGTACCACTACCCACCACTGTCAAGCAAAAACACAGGATAAATAAGGAAA